>RCNI01001192.1_pt1 | contig 19741 bp, 15 predicted proteins | sample 2041151 | NCBI WGS metagenome assembly RCNI01 (sample SAMN09708214, study PRJNA481090) | feces metagenome | isolation source: feces | place: Antarctica: Albino Rookery | reverse complement strand
GATGATATGACCACAGAAGCTCTCATTGCAAAGACCATGTGGGTTTTGGGCAATGCTGAGGGAAGAGATCATATGAGAGAGCTTTTCTATCGTCCAATCAACTTCGATCGTGTGAGCTAACAGTCTTAGCTAGCTTTAAAAGGACAATGAGTTAAAGAACATGACATAAAAAAGAGCCATACAGCTACGCTGTGTGGCTCTTTTCTTTTCTATATAAAGTGCTGCCGGCAATTCGGCTGCTTTTAATTTAACGAGATGTAAGTGCTTCAGCGAAGTCACCAAAGAGTGGGCTTGCGATTCCGAAGCCACCAGTTACCTCAAGGATTTGACCTGTGGTGTATGCAGCATAATCACTAGCGAAGTAAACTACAGCAGCTGCAATCTCCTCTGGAGTTCCCATGCGGTCGATTGGAGTGTGCTTCATGAACATATCTTTGAAGTTATCAGTAAGCTTATCCTTAACCGCATCTGTTGCAGTCATGCCAGGGGATACTACATTGCAACGAATCTTGTTGCGAGCTTCCTGAACCGCAATCATCTTTGTCATGTGGTTGATTCCAGCCTTAGAGGTACCATAAGCAATCTGAGAAAGATCTGCCTGAGATCCTGCTACAGAGCTGATGTTGATGATAGAGCCACCGTTTTCGTTATTCTTCATGTGAGCAATTGCTGCCTGAGATGCAATGAAAACGCTATTGAGGTTGATGTTTACGAACTTCTCGAAGTCCTCAACCTTAGTGTGTTCGATATCAAGGTCGGTCTTAGGATCGGAAGTACCGAAGTTATTAACGAGGACATCGATGCGGCCTTCATTGCCTACAACGGTCTCAATCATAGAGCTGTATGATTCAGGTTGGCTTGCATCGTTATATACAAACTTAATATTGTCCAAACCAATCTCTTTGATCGCTTCCATTGAGCGCTCTTCATTTCGAGCTGCCATGTATACGGTTGCGCCTTCGTGTGCACATGCCTCTACAACTGCGCGTCCGATTCCTCGAGTGGATGCAGTAACAACTACTACCTTGTCTTCAAGTAACATCCTAACTCCTTTCCTAGATGGTAATTCCATCCTCTTCCTTATTTATATTTCCACTATGCAATTAATTATAGAATGCAAAAACAGCTAGCACCAATTGGTACTAGCTGTTTTTTGTAAATGGTATACGAATGTATGGTCAACGGTTTTTATTCAAGTTCGAAGGCACCTGTATAGAGTTGATAGTAAGTGCCATGTTGTTGAATAAGCTCGTTGTGAGTTCCCATCTCGATTATCTTTCCGTGGTCGAGTACACAGATGAGATCTGCATTTCTAACAGTTGATAGACGATGGGCGATAACGAAGGTGGTACGACCCTTCATAAGATTATCCATACCCATCTGAACTAAGTTCTCAGTTCGCGTATCGATAGAGCTAGTTGCTTCATCCAGAATCATTACAGGTGGATTTGCAACTGCAGCACGAGCAATACTGAGAAGCTGACGTTGGCCTTGTGAGAAGTTAGATCCATCGCTTTGAATCATCGTCTGATATCCGCGTGGAAGATGCTCTACAAAGTCATCAGCTCCACTGAGCTTGGCTGCTGCTATACACTCTTCGTCGGTTGCATCAGGATTTCCAAAACGAATATTCTCAAGAACCGTATCGCTAAAGAGGCTCGTATCTTGCAAAACCATACCGAGGCTCTTGCGTAGTGAGTCCTTCTTCATATCCATGATATTAATTGAATCGTATTTGATGTTACCTGAATCAATGTCATAGAAGCGGTTAAGTAGATTGGTAATGGTTGTCTTTCCAGCTCCTGTAGCACCTACAAAGGCAACCTTCTGTCCAGGCTTTGCATGAACGCTAATGCCTTTGAGGACAGGTTGGTCTTTCTTATAACCAAATACAACATCCTCGAGTTGGATATCGCCGCGAACGTTGATGAATTTATCTTCACCGTCGCCTTCAGGGATTTCCCATTTCCAAGAACGTCTATCACAATCTTCGCTATGGCATGCCAGCAGTGTAACGTCTCCCTTATCCGACTCAGGCTTTTCATCCATGAGTTCGAATACACGCTGAACTCCAGCGACACCTTTCAGAATTGGATTGACACCTCGAGAGAGGGCGCCGATGTTTCCGGTGAGGGATTTGGTCATGTTCAAAAATGGTACTACCGTTGCAATAGAGAAGCCAAGTCCACTGATGCTTATGTTTGGAACGTTGTAGTAAATGAACGAACTTCCGCAAATTGCAATGATGACATAGATGATATTTCCGATATTGAACAGTGCCGGAGGCAAGACTCCCATGCAGCGACCTGCACTTCTGGATACATAAAAGAGCTCACGATTCAAATCATCAAATTCATCTTGAATGATTGGCTCATGAGTGAATACCTTTACGGTTTTAAGTCCACTCATAACTTCTTCGATAAAGCCCTCTACTACACCAATCTGCTTTTGCTGAGCCTTGTAGTAGCGTGCGGTTCTAGATCCTAGGAAGCCAACGGTTGCAAAGATCAAAACTGAACTTGCAAGCTCGATGAGTGTCAACCAAAGGCTGTAGTAGAACATGACGCATACGGTACCTACGACTCCAAATACTCCACTGAAGAAGGTAAGGATTCCAGATCCTAAGAACATTCTCAAAGCATCAACGTCGTTGGTGTAGTGAGACATAATCTCGCCGAATGCATTGGTATCGAAGTAGGAGATAGGAAGCCTCTCCATCTTCTCGAACATTTCATTTCGAATGTAGCGAGCGGTACCTTGAGTGATAGTAATGAGAATCTGAGAGTATATGAACTGACAGATGGCACCTGTTAGAAGGACGGCTGCAGTTTGTATTGCGATGGTTGTAATAGGACCTTGAGCTGCTGACCAGTCTCCCGTTTTCCAGGTCGCATCGATAACCATCAGTGCCTTCTGCATAAAGATAGCAGGGGTGAGGTTAGCGATGACAGATGTCATGTAGGTGATAACTACGATGGTTCCACGCACAGGGAAGAGTTTGAAGATAAGAGCAATGATGCGCTTGAAGGAGCGCTTGAACTCAGGATCTTTAAGGCTTTCACCAAGCCCTGGGCGCTTTCCCTTCTTCTCTTTTTCCTTATCGGCATATGCTTTGGAGATGCTACTCATCGCTATCACCTCCCTCCACAACCTTATTGTCTGCTTCCATCTTCACCTGGGAGAGGTAGATGTCGCGGTAGATAGGAGAGGTTTCCAAAAGCTCATCGTGAGTTCCGACAGCTTGGATATGTCCTCGGTCCAAGACAACAATCATGTCGCAATCTTGTACCGATGAGATTCTCTGAGCAATGGAAATCTGAGTTGTTTCTGGTGCGTAAGAGTTGAGACCTTTGCGGATAATCGCATCGGTCTTGGTGTCAACTGCACTGGTAGAGTCATCAAAGATGATAATCTTAGGTCGTCTCAAGAGTGCTCGTGCAATAGCGAGACGTTGCTTTTGTCCTCCCGATACATTAGATCCACCTTGAGTAATCTGGGTATCATAACCGTCTTTGAAGGTATCAATGAAAGTGTCCGCGCAGGCAATATGAGCAGCTTCACGAACTTCCTCATCAGAGGCATCAATGTTGCCCCAACGGAGGTTATCGGCAATGGAGCCTGAGAACAAAACACTCTTTTGCTCAACGAGGACAACTTCACGGCGAAGAGAAGCAATATCGTAGTCGCGAACATTATGTCCGGCAACACTGACGCTTCCTGCGGTTGTATCGTAGATACGGCTAATGAGCTGTACAAGGGAGGTCTTTGCGCTTCCGGTAGGTCCAATGATTCCTACGCGTGCTCCTGATGGAATGGATAGGTTGATGTCCATAAAACATCAGATCCAATCTTTGAGTCATATTTAAAGCAGGCATCCTTAAACTCAACCGAACCATCTTTAACCTCATAGATTGGGTTTTCAGGATTGGTAATAGTTGGCTTTTCTTTCAATACAGCACATACACGAGTAACTTCTTCGCGGGTGAATGCAAGCTGAGCGAACACCATAGTAAACATCATCATGCTAAAGAGAATCATGAATCCGTAGGTAATGAGCGCTGAGAACTCACCAACATTGAAGGCTGTAGCTCGAGTTGTAATGATCGTTTTAGATCCGATATAGATAACAAAGACGAAGATGATAGTCGTCATAAGTCCCATAGAAGGATCTGAAAGAGATATTATCTTTCCGGCAAAGCGATGCTCGTTGTAGAGCTCTTCGGTTGCCTCTTCGAATTTCTTAATTTCGCTATCTTCGCGTACATAGCTCTTAACGGTGCGCATGCCGGTAATGTTTTCGTTGATGCGTAAGTTGAGCTTATCGTAGCGTTTGAACAAGCGTCTAAATGCAGGGATGGCTAGGTTCATGACAATGCCAAGGATAATTCCCAATACAGGAGCTACAGCAAGGTAGATAAGTGCCATCTTGCCTGCCATCTTCCATGCCATAAAGAATGCAATGAGGAACATGAGAGGGCCACGCGTTGCCACAACAAGCAACATCACGTATGAGTCTTGAATGTTAGTAACATCGGTTGTCATACGTGTAACGAGACTTGAAGTCGAGAAATGATCAATGTTTTTGTGGCTGAAGGCTTGAACGTTTCTGAACATATCGCGCCTGAGGTTATGTCCCAAACCAGTTGCAGCTCCAGCACCGAGATATCCGCCTAAAGATCCTACAATCAGGGTTAGAATGGCGACGCCTACAAGGATAATGCCGTAGTGTGCGATAACATCAGGAGTAGCTCCTTTATTGATGTTATCGATGAGCTTTGCAGCAATAAATGGAACAAGTGATTCTCCAAAGATCTCAAGTGTTCCAAATACAAGCGTCAAGATTGAATCTTTTTTATATTCTCCCAAACTGTTAAGAAGATAATGAATCTCCTCCGAGCGGGTAAGCTTCGGTTCTTTCGATAGTTCTAACTCTTCTTCCATCTAGTTTCCTCTCGTGTATCTCATACATAGTCTATATATCTATACTATTGCATTGCTTATAATTATCTACCCTCATCTGTGAGTATCTCACCTATAAAATCGCTAATTAACATAGATTTAAATCATGAACTTGCATAATCGATGCCCTGACACATAAAAGAAGGATGTAGCCGCCGGGCCACATCCTTCTTGTGAGTGAGAATTTAATCTTCGTCTATCTCTGAGACTTCAGTAATTTGCTTTGCATCATCGCGTGGAATATCAAGTTCAACACCTTTATCGGCTAAAAGCGCATAGAGTGTTCCAATTCCTGTGAGGTATCCAGAAGAGAGAACGCGCTTTTCGTCAGAATAGACAATATATTGGCGCAAAGGTCCTCGATCTTTGATTTGAGCTTTTGTAATCTGTTTCAAATCTACGTTTTGTCTTACTGCACCAAAGCCACGAACCTTAAGCTTCCCTTTATTGAAGGTAGCTCGAAGGGTGGTGATGTGTACAAAGAAAACGACAAGAAGACCGCTGAAGAATCCGCATATACCCTGGATAATCTGGTAACCCAAGATTGGCTCAGGTGCCATCATTGATAGATTCTTGAACCTAGTTGTCCAGATAATCAAAAGCATGATAATTTCAAATACCATAATCTTATCCACTGAAGGATAGGTGAGTTTGAAGTATGAAATATCTTTAAGCTTTGGGACCTTAATCTTGTGAGCTTTAAGCTCCTCGACAAGACGTGGTGTGATTGGTAGCAAATGTTCGTCGCCATCGTTTGTGGTAACGATAAACATTATGGACCGCTCCTTGAGTGTAGATGCACCTGCTTCATCTGCAGTTTTTGAAGAGAGGCGTACTTTCTTAATCGCACCATATGGAATGCGAATCTGCTTGAACATTCCTTTGGCATAGGTAATTGAATTCTTTCCAACAAGGCCCTGACGCTTGTAGAAGTATGCGCCTTCAAGGAAAAATACAAGTGTCACAAATGTTTCAGCACTGTTGAGTGGATAGATATCAAAACTTACAAATAATGCCTGTATAACAAATGACCCCATTAATAAATAGGATATAAAGGGATGGTGTATTTGGGATTGTTTCTTTGCCATAGGATTCCTTTCGGACCTGTAATAATCAACTCTTCTATTTTAGCGTGTTTTGGCAAGAGTGCGTGGTGTTTTTGTAACTACGATTAAGCATCCTGTATTCCTTGCTACTATTTAGACAAATAAACATTAAAAGGAGCTCTTCTAGATGATACATATGCCCGAAAAGAAGAAAATTGAATTGCTTGCACCAGCAGGTGGTATGGACCAGTTGCACTATGCAGTCTACTACGGTGCTGATGCTGTTTATATGGGTGCTGACCGATTTGGTCTTCGTGCTCGTGCTACTAACTTTACGCTTGGAACTATCCCTGAAGCTGTTAAGTTTGCTCATAGCCACGGTGTTAAAGTTCACGTTGCTATGAATGTTCTTATGAAAGATCATGACCTCAAGGGACTAGGGGAATACGCAAAAGCGCTTGAAGATGCTGGCGTAGATGCTCTTATTGTAAGTGACCTTGGTGGCTTTGCTACTATTCGCGAGGTTGCACCAGGACTTGAGCTTCATGTTAGTACTCAGGCATCTTGTGCTAACTCAGCTTCTGCTAAGGTTTGGTATAACCTTGGTGCTAAGCGTGTTGTTTGTGCTCGTGAGATGAGTCTCAAAGATATCAAGACTATGCGGGAAGAGATTCCAGAAGATATGGAAATCGAGGCATTCGTACACGGTGCTATGTGCATGAGTATCTCTGGTCGTTGCCTCATTTCGGATTACGTAACAGGACGCAAGGCAAACAAGGGTGCATGCACTCAGCCTTGTCGCTGGAACTATAAGCTCCTTGAAGAGACTCGTCCTGGTGAATACTTCGAGATTGGAGAGGATGAAAACGGCTCATTCCTTTTGAATTCAAAGGACATGAACATGCTCTCACACTTGCCTGAGGTTATTGATGCGGGTGTTGACTCCATCAAGATTGAAGGACGCAATAAGAAGGCGTTCTACGTTGCAAACGTAGTCAATGCGTATCGTCAGGTCCTCGATGGAGCAGATCCTCGTGACTTCCAGATTGAGCTCGAGAAGATTTCCCACCGCCCTTACAATACTGGTTTCTACTTTGGCATGGCTGAGCAGGAGACTAAGGTCGGAGGACAAATCCAAGATTGCATCCATGTTGCAACAGTTGAGGGATCTACTCCTTTGGATGATGGCACCTATCGCGTTGAGGTAAAGTGCCAAAACCGTATGCGTACAGGTGATGAAATTGAAATCGTAAGTCCATCTGTTCCTGTTCGCACCTGCACGGTAGGTGAGATTGAGTGGGAGAGCAAGCCTGGAGTATTTGAGGTTGTACCTTCTGCTAATCGCTCAATGGAGACATATTACTTCGTATGTCCGTTTGAGCTTAAGCGCCATGACCTTATCCGTATGGATATGGGTAAATACCGCGCTGAGGTTGAAGGCATAGAGTCTTCAGTCGAAGAGCTTGATGAAGATTGCGGATGTTCGAGCTGTGATTGCTGCGAATAATAACCGCACACAATTTATAACGTCATAAGAAAGCACCTGGTTCCAAACTTGGAGCCAGGTGCTTTTGTATATATAAGTTGTACTGATTAGTACTGGCTTTCGTGCTTCTTAAAGAAGTCAAAGCGAGGTGGAAGCTCATCGATAGTGTGTTCTGCTGGATTGCTACCTTGAACCTCACAAAGTTCATTGAGACCGAGCATCGCATACTCCCAATTAAAGAAGATTTCAGGATCAAATCCTAACATACGTGCTATCTGTTCGCATCCATCAGGAACTGCTGGATGCATGAGGAGTGTTGTGGTGCGAAGAGCACAGAGAGCATCTGCTAATGCTTGCTCGTATGCCTTGTCGTCCTCATCGTTTCGAGCTTGCTTACTTGCACTATCCCAAAGCTTGTTTTGAGCACGACAGAAGTTCTCTACGATGGAGAAAGCCTGGTGGAAATTAAGACCCCATAGTGCTTCCTCAAACTTAAGAATAGTCTCATTGCAGTCTTTGCGAACCTGCTCCGAAACGGCAACCTGTGGAAGGTGATTCTCTGTTGCATTCTTTGCTCCATAGAAGCAAGAGCGTGCAAGACGATTGAAAATATTTGTGAGGAATGCTGACTCCTTAAGCGCAGGATCTGCTACGCGTGGGTCATCTTTTACCAATACCTCAGCACGATCTCCCTTAGCCTTAACGGATACTGAAGTATCAAATGGTTTAGGTGAGAAGCTTACAGCCTTGGTATCGAGTCCGAGGTTGAGCCAGTGGCAACGAAGTTGATCTGGAGTGTAGTAATCCAGAAGCTCAAGAGCCATAGGAGGCTTAATCTCACCTGAAGAAGATGCCTTCTTATTCATAAAGAGGATATGGTAGTTAGCCACTGGATAAGTCTGCTTTAGACCCCAGTTAAGCGCTTTGAACATTCCTGTTTGTGCTACACAGTAGAAGTAGATGTTGTCCTGACCGATAAACTGGAATACCTGAGCATCATCGTTTGCCCACCAGTCTTTCCAGTCATGTGAGGAGTACTTATTTGCCTTGTCTTCAGCAAGAGCGGTCTGTACAAAACTGATAGGTGCCCATAGACTCTCAGGCCATACCCATACAGTTAGATCTTCGGCAGTACCATCGAGCTTAGGTGCCGGAACACCCCATTCGATATTACCGGTAATACGAAGCGGTAGTAAGCATTTTCCTGTACGGAAGCGAATCTTTGCAGCATCGAGAATATCGCGAGCAATATCGCGTTCTTCCCAGGTCTTGAACTCAAGAGTGAATGAACTTTGGTTGCCCTCAGGTTCAATCAAAGTGTGTTCAGGGAGCTCAGCTGCAATTGCATCGAATTCCTCACGTACTTTGTTTTGCAAATACATGGCAGGAGTTACGAGAGATTCAGCTACGGTGTTGGTAATGACATCGCGAATCTGTGGGTCATTTTTCCAATCCGCATTAAGTTCCTTGAGGTATGACTCAAACTTTGGAAGATCAAAATACCAGTTATCAACAGGCTTCAATACTGGAGTGGAGCCAGTAAGTTGTGATACAGGCGCAATAAGCTCTTCAGGATCAAACTGATGTCCAAGATCGCACTCGTCTGCGTATGCCTTCTCGCTTTTGCATCCACGAATAGGGCAGTGACCCTTTACCTGGCGACCATTGAGGAACTGTCCAGCTTCCTCATCATAGAACTGACGAGTAGTACGCTTAGTGAGTACGCCTTGCTCGTAAAGTGCAGTAATCCACTCATCAGAGAGCTTGTTATGAAAATCTGCAGCTGGCTCAAGTCCACTTCCAGCAAAAATATCAAGGGAGATATCGTAGGCATCAAGTGCCTCTTTTTGCTTGTTGTGGTTAGCGGTTACGTAATCGATGATTGAGCCTTTAATCTCTCCAGCTTCATGAGCCTTACGATAGCCCTCCATGATAGGGGAGCCATAGCAGTCAGTTCCAGAAACAAAGAGAACATTCTCGCCACCAATACGATCTCTCATGAAGCGAGCAAAAAAATCTGCAGGTACAAATACGCCGCCTACATGACCGAAGTGAAGTCCCTTGTTACCATAAGGCATTCCTGCGGTGATGACAGCGCGTTTAGGAAATTGTGGTCTACTCATTCAATAGTCCTTTTGGGTTTTGTACAGTATTTAGTTGTATTTTAGTATTACACAAAAGCACGCCTTGTAAGGCGCGCTTTTTAATTGTCTATGTAATGCATAAATATCTAAGCCATAGCTCATATGTATTTGTAAGACTTCGTCCTATATGAGATTTACTTGAGACTTACTCAGAAGATCCGCTAATGCTTTTTTGTGTACGATCATCTGAATGATTGCAGGCTTTCCAAATCCCATGGCCATTGCTTGCTGGAAAGATGGGGTCTGTTGGAATGCTTCGAAGTCCTCAAGAGATACCTTAATGTTCTCATGGAGAGCATATGCCTCAAGAGCACATCCTCGAGCGACTGCTTCGCGAGCACGCATGCGATATAGTTCTTCATCAGTCATTTCTGCCATAACGTCAGCTTCCTCGCTATCAAACAGCACTGCGTTGTCAGAATCGCCAGCTGCCTTCATAGCATCCACTATAGGATCAATCATAGAAGCTGGAATCTCTTCGTTGAGTCTAGTTGCAAGTTGACCTGCGGCCTGTGCTTCAATGAGGTCATTGATTTGCTGTTGCACAAGCTGTTTTTGATAAGCGAGGCATTTCTGAAAGAGGCCTTCGGCACTTACAACGCCAAAGTGCTCAGAGAACCATTCGGAGGATGACTCGTGAGATCCGCCTTCAGCCTCAATAAGTGCATTTGCCTGACGAGCTGCAGCATCCCATACACCGTCTGAAGATGGACGAGTAACTGTAATGGTTACAGGTTCATATGATGAAAGCGTAAAGAACTGATGAGCTGCTTGGCTCTCAGGGGTATCTTGTGTTTCGTTTGTCTCTTGAGTATCCACTATGACTCCTTGTCTGGATTGAGGATGACTGGTGCGCAAGAGCGCATAATGATATCCATTATACATAACGTTTTCTTTTCGCTTAGTTCTAGGAGATATTTATAACTATTTGGAAACATCTTGCATATCAAATGTAAATTTATGGGTGTAGGTGCTATGCAGGTAATCTATCTATTACGTGGTGTTTATCATACTTTATATACTTAAGCACCTACGATTCAATACGTTGTCGTACAATACGTTAGTCAGTATCAGATATCTAGAGGTTGATGATGAAAAAGATAATGCTTCATGCATGTTGTGGGCCATGCTCACTTGAGCCTATTCGCATGCTAAAAAATGAGGGATTTGAACCTGTTATTTGCTGGGCAAATAATAACATTCAGCCTGCTTCTGAATATGATTTGAGATTGGCAACTATCCGCAACTGGGCCGATGAGGAAGGTATTGAGATTGTTGAGCTTCCTTACGAGGCTGAAGATTGGGAAAGACTAGTTGCCCCTAATGGATTTAATCGCGATCAGCGTTGTCGTGCATGCTATACACTTCGTTTAGCGCGTACTTGTAAGCTAGCTCAAGATATGGGAATTGAATATGTTTCCACCACGCTTGCAGTGAGTCCGTATCAGCTTTTTGATACATGTAGCGAGGTGTTAGAAAAGCTTGCTCATGCCCATGGATTAACTCCAATCATTCGTGATTTTAGAGACCATTATAATATTGCAACACAGCGCTCAAAAGATCTCGGAATGTATCGTCAGCATTATTGCGGATGTCGCTTTTCTGCAGCTGAAGCTGCAATGGAGAAGTTAAAACGACGTGACGAAATAAAGGCCTTGAAGGCTGAAAGAAAAAAGCAACGTATTGCATAATAGAACGTATATATTATTATTTAAGAAATAAAAATCTATAAAGGAAGAGATGAATGCTAACTGAGGATTTCGACTACGAGCTTCCAGAGAAGAATATTGCACAGGCTCCAGCTGAGCCTCGTGATAGCTGCAACATGCTTGTATTACATCGTGAGGATGGCTCTATTGAGCATAAGATTTTTAAAGACATTATCGACTTTGCTCGTCCTGGAGACTTATTTGTTGTAAATCAGACACGTGTACTTCCAGCACGTCTCATTGGAGCAAAGCAAAACACAGGCGGCATATGCGAGACCCTTTTACTTAAGCGTCGTGAGGATGTTGAAAGCATGGGAACTGTTTGGGAGTGCTTGGTAAAGCCGGGGAAACGACTTAAGCCGGGAGCGATCATCGAATATAAAAATGGCAGTGATGAAAACGCTGACGTTATTCTTACTGGTGAGATTGTTGATTTCGTTGATGATAGTAAGGGTGGTCGCTTAGTTAAATTTACTCCATTGCAGGGTCTTACTCTTGACGAGGCAATTCATGCTGCAGGTAAGGTGCCTCTACCACCATACATCACTCAGTATGAGGGTGATCCTGAGAAGTATCAGACGGTATATTCAATGAAAGAAGAGCATAGCGCTGCTGCTCCTACTGCTGGACTTCACTTTACGCCAGAACTCATTGAAGCGCTGAAGGCTAAAGGTTGTGGCTGGCAGACAGTTGAACTTGAAGTTGGAATTGATACATTCCGTCTTGTTGAAGAAGATGATCCTCGCGATCATGTTATGCATACTGAACGTTTCCACGTAAGCCAAGATGTCATTGATGCAATTCACGAAACCAAAAAAGCGGGCAATCGCGTAATTGCTGTTGGTACTACTGCTGTGCGCTCACTTGAATCCTCTTACGAGATGGATGCTAAAGCATGGGATGTTCCTTGTGTGGCTCAGAGATTTGAAGGGCGTGATGATTCAGCCGATACTCTTCAAAAGGGTGACATTACAGCTCATGAAGATGCAACAACCAATCTGTATCTTATGCCTGGGAGCACTTTCCATGTTGTAGACGCTCTGATTACTAACTTCCATGTACCTCGCTCTACTCTCATGATGCTCGTATCTGCATTTGCATCAACGGACCAGGTTATGAATGCCTATCAAGAAGCTATAGCTAACGATTATCGTATGCTAAGTTTCGGCGATGCAATGTTTATTGATTAATTTTTATAAATAAGATCCCTATGCTACCGGTAAGCATAGGGATCTTTTCTTTAGGTAAGGTTAGTCTCAAGTTTAGAAAGAGCTGCAACCATATTATCTACCAACTCAAAATTAGAAGGTGCATTAGAACAGATAGCCATAACATAAGTTGATTCTTTTGTTTTGATTATACCTGCATCATTTGTTGCTGAAAATCTATCACCATCCGGTATCCAACCAGCTTTAGACCAGGTGGTACCATCATTACCTATAATCGAATGTATTGAAGACACTTCAGGCTTTGTTGCAAGTTCAGAAATGTCACTATCGATAAGCCCGCTTTTGTAATCGGAATAAATCTGTAACCACATCTTGGCAAGGTCAGCGCTTGTTAAATCGAGATAACAGTAGTTGATATCAAGCGAATGGTCTAGACCCGCTTGTGCACCCCAAGGCTGAAATGCGTATGAGTCGTAGTGTTCATCAAGATCAAGATAAGCATCGTTATCTGACCAAAGCAGGATACTTTCAATTTCTTGATTTAAGATATCATCGGTCTTTCTATCTTCGTTAAGCTCACCTTTTGAAAGAAGCGAGGCAATGTAAGGTGCCTTAATTGCACTAGCAGAATAAAAAAGCTCATCAGTGTTATAGGCAATACCTTTTCCGCTATCAACGTTTACTATAACGAAAGAAACGTCATACGAATCATCCTTGAATGATGCAATTGCTTCTTTCAATTCATCCATCTCATCTATTGAAAGGCAAGTACCATTAAATGCCTTAATATTGCTGGTATTTGGAATCGATCTCTGTAAGGCATAGATTTGCTCAGGGATTGTAGAGAAATTCTCTCTATCAAGATTTGGTACCATTGCATTTTTATCTGAGATGGAGGTCGCATCTACGCTGTTAATAGGAATGATTTTCTTTTCGTTTGGAATAAAGAATCTTAGGACGATTGCAAAGAGCATTACGAGTATTCCTACTCCTATTGCAATAAAGTAAGGCTTGGTATGAGAAGCTTTTTTCTGGGAGAATATGCGTGTATTCTCGTGTGTCGTGCTTGGCTGAATTTCATTGTCATTGTCCCGATTACTTCTGGGAGAATATTCCATGTACTAACTCCATTGAGAATGATTTATAAAATTATCCCTCCTCACCATAGTGGGGAGGGATAATGCTTTGAGTATTGATTATATTTTGAGGTGATTTAGCCAAACCAACCAAGGTTAAGGGCAATAATAAGAAATACTATGAGAAGAACTACTATAAGGATAACTGCAATAGTTGTTGTACGTGACTTTCGGGTCTTTCGACGTAGTTCGTTTTCAAATTCTGCAAGCTCTTCGTGATGCTGAATCATTTCCTTCTCTTGCATTTTATTTCTCATAATTCTGAGAGCGAGATCCTTAGTCACGTCAGGATTCTCGTGAATATCATGAGCTTCTCTAATGAGCTCACGGGCTTCCTCGATGGCTTCTTCAATTTCTTTGTTGTGCTCATCGAGTGTGTTTTGATAGGCCTCAATCTCATCTATTTGCTTCTGGAGACCATCTTCTATCTCACGACATTGATCGTTTTTCTCTTCAAGCCTTTTAAGCTTGTGTTCTGCTTCTTTTTTGATTTCATCATGGCGAGCTTTTGAGTTTTCGAGACTCAATGTTTCTTCCGCCATTTCATCTTCTACTGCTTCAATATTCTTCTGTGCAGTATTTTCGATACGACGAAGATTTTCTTGATACTCACCAAGACGCTTTTGCTCAATAGCTATCTTCTCGCGAAGGTCCAATTTGTCGCGGGCAGTTAGCTCATTGTAAGGGTCAACAGCTTTTTGCTTAAGCTCGAAAATTGCATCTTCTGAAGCTTCGATTGAGGTTAGAAGATTTTTGGTTTGCTTGTCTCTTTGTGTAATAAGAGATTCAAGCTTCTGTCTGCTAGATTGTTCATTTCTTTTGAAATGTGCGAGCTGTCTCGCTGCTTCATCAAGTGCAGATTGAGCTTGCTCGTTTGCAGTCCTGAATGGGCTGAGCTCTTCGCGATTTTTTGCAATTGCCTTATCAAGCGAGCGTACAAGATCTGTTCTCTTGGCAGTGTTCTCTTCAGTTATTTCATCTATTCTGCGCTGTGATTCTAAACCTTGCTCAACAATGTTTGTTTGCTCTTGAATGATAGTATCGAAATTAGCATCGACCTCCTCACGGTGATCGAGCACCTTTTGATCTTCGCTAATCTGTGCCTGAAGAGCTTTGAGCTCACGCTCTGCCTGACTAGTCGCACGACTAGCTTCGTGAACATCTTTAAATGCTTTATATATGCCACTTATGGTAGATGGTTGAGCATCTTCTTCTATTTCTTGTATGTCTGCGTTATCTGTGAATTCTTTATCGTCTGAAGACATAAGTCCTCCTTAGTAGTTATTTATCTACATTCTACCAAATAGGTGCCTATTTAAAATCACTCTTGATATGTTTATATATTTAACAAGCATGTTAGTTTCATACCTATGAATAATAAAGACCACATAAACATGGGTATACATAATTAGTTAGGAAAATAAGAATCTATAACCTATATTTAGAGGGTATATGTTAGGATAGTGACATAGAAACATATACAACATTCAAATTGAATGGTATATCAAAGGAGGCGTCATGCTCTCAAAGCAGACAACTATTGTAAACGCAACAGGATTGCACGCTCGTCCAGCTTCAGCTTTCGTAAATCTCGCAAAGGGATTTGAGTGCGACGTTACTATTAAGGATGTTGACAAGGGAACTGAACCTGTTAACGCTAAGTCCATCATGAAGATTCTCGCTGCTGGTCTTTCTACTGGCACTACTGTAGAGGTAATTTGCGACGGTCCTGATGAGGAAAAGGCTCTTGAAGAGCTCGTAGCTTTGATTGATTCTGGCTTCGGCGAGTAGATCAATCGTTTTTGAGTGTAGTGATTTTACATCGTGCACTTATGCAAAATTTTAACAATCTATAAGTTATACCCAGCAATCGTGAGGTTGTTGGGTATTCTTAGTAGGTTATAGATTATGATTCGAAAGGTTTTTATGAGCGAGCTTTTTTCTTATGATGTGGTAGCTCAAGACCCTCAAACACATGCTCGAGCAGGTGTGTTCCACACTGCTCATGGTGATATTGAAACTCCGATTTTTATGCCAGTTGGTACAAAGGCTACTGTAAAGGGTCTTCTGACTAACACGGTTGAAGATCTCGGAGCTCAGATTATTCTTGCAAATACTTACCACCTTGCAATGCGTCCTGGTGCTGATACTATCGCTCAGCTTGGTGGATTGCATGATTTCATGCAATGGCACAAACCAATTTTGACTGATTCAGGAGGATTTCAAGTATTCTCTCTTGGAGAGTATGTAAAGCTCTCTGATAATGGTGTTGGTTTTAGGGCTGTTGATTACGGTGGAGAGAAGATCTTCTGGACTCCTGAGGACAATATGGAGATTGCTCAAAAGCTTGGTAGTGATATCTGCATGCAGCTCGATCAATGTCCTGGATATCCCGCTGAGCGCCAGTTTGTAGAGCGCGCCGTTGAGCTTTCATCTATGTGGGCAGAGCGCTGCTTTAAGGCCCACGATCGTGAGGACCAAGCCCTCTTTGGAATCGTTCAGGGCGGAATGCATTTAGACCTTCGTAAGCGCTCGATTGAGCATCTTGAGTCATGTGGTGACTTCCCAGGTTATGGCATTGGAGGCTATTCAGTAGGAGAGTCTCACGAGGTAATGTTTGAGTCATTGGCTCCGCTCTGTGCAGACTACATGCCATATAACAAACCTCGCTATCTGATGGGAGTTGGAAACCCAACTACACTCGTTAAGGCTGTTGGTTGTGGCGTTGACATGTTTGACTGTGTATTGCCTACACGTACTGCTCGTATGGGTACGGCATTTTCAAATCATGGTCGCATGAATATGAAGAATGCAAAGTATAAACTTGACCCTCGTCCGATTGACGAAAAGTGTACTTGCCCAGTATGTAGTGGTGGCTACAGCCGAGCCTACATCAACCATCTTGTTCGCCAGAATGAGATGATGGGCGGAATCTTGCTTTCCATGCACAACATCTACTTCCTCATCGATTTGATGAAGCGTGCACGACAATCAATTATTGCCGGAAACTATAAGGAATTCATGGATGATTGGATGGCATCTGAAGGTGCTATCGATTTCTAAAATCCTATCTTTTGTGATATTTGAAATTCTTTATTTCTGATCAAAATATCCAATCTTGTATCAACAAGATTGCTGTAAATTTCATAGCATATATACGCACCCATCATACATGTCATCTCTTTCATGTATGATGGGTGTAACTATAAGGAAACTAAGCGAGTTAGCTCGAAGAAATGTATAAAAGTAGGATGCTATGTCAGGTTTAAGAGATTCAAAAATGTGGTCAATTCTGCCTTCAAATAAACTGGCAGAAAAAGAGCTCGAAGAGAAGTGCCACATTTCCAATATGTGTGCTCGAGTATTAGTTGCTCGCGGCATGACCGATCCTGTTGCGGTTAATGAATTCCTCAATTCAACTCTTGATGACGTCTGGCAAAATCCTTTACTTATTCCTGGAATGGAGCAGGTTGCCTCTCGTGTCGAGCAAGCTGTCAGAAATGGTGAAACCATTGCAGTTTTTGGCGATTTTGACGTTGATGGTATAAGCTCCACCTGTCTATTAACTCTTGCGCTCAGAGACCTCAATGCTACTGTTTTCCCATTTATTCCTCATCGCTTTGATGAAGGTTATGGCTTGAGTCATGATGCGCTTGAGCGTGTTATAGATGCATGTCATCCTGATCTTATTATTACAGTTGATAACGGTATTTCTGCAGCTGAAGAAGTAGAATGGCTCAAATCAAAAGGCCTTGATATTGTTATCACAGATCATCATGAGCCAGGAGATGCTGTTCCTCAGGGAGTACCGGTAACAGACCCTAAATTATCCGATACGTGCATAAGTCGTGAACTCGCAGGAGCTGGAGTTGCTCTCAAGCTTATCTGCGAGCTCGGACCTCGTTTTGGTCAGCCTGAGCTTTGGCGCAACTATATCGACATTGCAACCTTGGGAACTATCTCAGACATGATGGTTTTGCAAGGCGAAAATCGTGCTCTTGTAAAAAAGGGTGTCGAGATGCTTCAAAACTCACAGCGCCCAGGTGTTATTGCATTATGCGAAACGGCGGGGTGTCCTCTGCGTGAGCTTAAGGCAGATACGCTTCCATTCTCTCTCATCCCACGTCTTAATGCTGCAGGTCGTATGGGCTCAGTTGACATCGCCTTTGATCTTTTGATGTCACAGGATTTGCAAGAAGCTCGTATGCTTGCCTCTTCATTGGAAAATATTAATGAAGAGCGACGCAATATCGAGGCCAGTCTAAGTGCTAATGCTATTGCTAAGGTTGAGGCAACCTACGACGGCAGTCGTATCGTTGTTGTTGGTGGTGAAGAGTGGCATGAAGGTGTAAAAGGAATCGTTGCATCGCGCCTGACCAATAAATGGCATGTTCCAGCTATTGTCTTTAGCATCTCAGACGGTGTTGCACGAGGATCTGGTCGTAGCGTTGGATCTGTTGATCTGTTTAAAGCGGTATCTCAGTGCGATGATTTGCTCATCCGATATGGTGGTCATGCAGGCGCTGTCGGCGTGACTATCGATGCGGTTAACATGCATTCCGCGCTCGTATGGAAGAGATTCTTGACGAGATTCCAGAAGAGCAGTTCTATTCGACTTCTGAAGTCATCGCCCTCGACACTCTCGAGGATATTACTATTCCAAATATAGATTCACTTGATGCCCTTCAGCCTTTCGGACAAGGGAATCCTCGTCCATTGTTCTGCAGTGAAAGTGTATTGTTAACCAATTCCTCGCGCGTTGGACAAACTCAAGACCATCTACGTTTTTATGCTGCAGATGGCGAAGCTTTTATTAGTTCAATTATGTTCCGTGCTCCTCATATCGAACGTGCTATTGATTGCGATGAGGTTGTTGACCTTGTCTTTGATCCAGTTGTTGAGTCTTGGCACGGTAAGCGTGGAGCAAAGCTTATTGTTAAAGATATTTTGTATCACGAACAGGCAAATCAAAAGAAGGATTGCCTGGCAAATAAGCTTTTCGATTCTGCTTTTGACATTCTATCTCGTGATGAATTTGCATCACTAGCTGATGCTGAGTCTTTCTTTACAAAGATTGTTGGCGTTTCGTTTGAGGGACGTCAGAATACTGTTGCTACACTCGAACCTGAGGAGGAATTGAGCCTTGTAAGAGATCGAGAGAATCCGTATGATTCCCAGGCGATCCAGGTTGTCCGAAGCTCAGGGGAGCAGGTAGGCTTTATCAGAAAGCAGATTGCAGGTGTACTTGCACCGCTTATGGACTCAGGCGTTGTTTACAAGGCAAGAGTTATGCAGGTAACAGGCGATGCTAAAACATCTCGCGGAGCTAATATTATCGTCGAACGTATAAGCGATGAGAATACTGTTGATGCAGCAGCAGAAGAGATTGCAAAGATTAGACGAAGCTATGCTGAATGTTCATATTCTGATTTGACTGAAAAAATTCGTGCCAAACTTATTGGCTCTTACGATTTTCTTCCTGCTCAGAAAGCAGCTCTCGATCTGTTAGAACAAAAGAACAATGTCTTGTGTACTATGGCGACAGGACGAGGAAAGTCAGCAATATTCCAGGTGCATGCGGCACGTGAGGCCATTGCAAATAATAAGGCAAGCGTCTTTGTTTTTCCTCTGCGTGCACTTGTATCAGATCAGGCATACCATCTTGAACAGAGACTCGGTGAGCTTGGTTTGAGTATCTCTACCTTAACAGGTGAGACACCACAGGCTCAGCGTGATGAGATATTCAAGAAGCTCACTGATGGAGATTTGGATATTGTACTCACTACACCTGAATTTTTAACTATTCATGATGATGAATTTGCTTCTACAGGTCGCATAGGATTTATTGTTATTGATGAGGCACACCATGCGGGTGAGTCCAAAAAAGGTAAGCGTTCATCATATCAAGGACTTCCACAGACACTAGATAAGCTTGGTGGTCCTCAGGTTCTGGCTGTTAGTGCAACTGCTGAGGATGAAACCTCACGTGAGATCATGCGTCTTTGTGCAATAGAGGAGAAAAACGTCATTGTAGATGATACTGTTCGTTCTAATCTTCATCTTGTAGATCAGCGAGCGGTAAAGAATCGCGA
>RCNI01000719.1_pt1 | contig 19771 bp, 19 predicted proteins | sample 2041151 | NCBI WGS metagenome assembly RCNI01 (sample SAMN09708214, study PRJNA481090) | feces metagenome | isolation source: feces | place: Antarctica: Albino Rookery | reverse complement strand
GGGAACCGGCTCCGCCAAACAGCACACCCAAACAGCACACAGGGAGGGCGTCCATGGGACGCCCTCCCTGTGTTTTCCTTAAAATTAGGCCAGCAGCTGGTCGATGCGGCGGTAGAGCGCCAGATATTCCTCGTCGGAAAGAAAATGCTCCGGGAGCAAGAAGGAATACAGCTCGTCCAGCGCTTGGGAGGGGCCGCAGCGGCGCTTTACCTGTTCATAGGCATAGCGGTTGGCGTCCAGCTCGTAGGGCTGCCCCAGATAGGCGTCCCGAGTGAACTGGGCCGAGCCGTCGATGTGACATTCCAGCCAAGCCCCGTCCGCCAGCTGAAAGCAGGTTCCGTCATACATCAGGACATACCGAAGGCTGCGCTGAATCGCCTCACTGAATTGCTGGGGCTGGGTGTATTGCAGCACATGGCGCAGCTCGTGAAAGAGGTAAAAAAGCGCTTCCTGCTCCGGGACGGAGGACAGCTGAGCAGCGTTCAGAAACAAGGTGTTTTGGACCACATCAAAGGTGCCGTTGGCGGTTTCGCAGCCCTCCGGCATCTCGATGGACCATTCGATTTGCAGCTGGTGGTCACTGCAAAACGCAGCGACGATGGTTTCGTAATCAATCATGTGTTTACAACCCCAAATGCTTCAGACCGACCACCGCAAGGCCGGACAGCAGGCACACCGGCAGACCCAGCAGCATGCCGATGCAGCTCATTTTGATGTGAAAGCCATAATCATGGTAGGCCTGCACCATGTCCTCAGTGCCGGGAAGGATCACTTTCTTGCTGTGGCAGAACCAGAGGCAGTCCAGCCCCAGCGCATCGTACCACACCAGCACCAGCCACAGGCCGTAGCTGAGGAGAAAGCCCTGCCGGAAGGTTTCGGCTCCGTTGACCAAGACCAGCACCACCGCCAGCCCCAGAGCGGCCAGCAGGCTGAACACCGCCTTTTTCCCCAGTGCCGCCACGGGCATTCGGTTCTGCTCCTCGGGAATCAGGCCCAGCGCTCGGGCCCGGTCCTGAATAGCCGGGGGATAGTCGGAAACCCACGCCAGAGGGTTTTTCAACAGGGATGGAACCACCATCAGGGTGAATAATACACACCCAAGCACGGCTTCTGTGAGAAAAATCATTGCAAACCCTCCTGCGTCGGTGATATTTGCGCTAAAAACGCGGCTCTATCCGCATGATAGCACAGTTCCTGTGGAAAAGATAGGGCGCACGAATCAAAAAACGGAGTGTATCCTGTGGATACACTCCGTAAATGTTTATTTCTGACCGTTGGGGTTGGTGACCAGTCCGGTCTGGGCATTCACATGGATGCGCTCCATGGTGGACCAGTGGTTGTTGTCCACCATCCGACGCAGACGGAAGGCCCAGACATTCTCGCCGCCGTCGGTGGTCAGGCCGTCACTGGAAATGGCCTTCAGGGATCCGGTGGCTTCGTCCAGACTGCCCTCCACAAAGTCCCAGTAGGACACGGCGATGGCCTCGGCCTGTTCCTCGGTGAGGTCCTCGGCCAGAGGAGCCGTTCCGCTTTCCTCGGCCTGCTGAATCAGCTCCAGATTGGCGAGCTCGTACTGATTGAGGCCGACCTCCCCGAACTCGTCCATCTGCTCCGGGGTGTACCGGGGCTGATACCAAGGCAGCTCGGAGAAATAAGCCTTCATCTCCGGTGCGGTGAAGATACGACCGTACCGGGCATAGATCTCGTTGCGGGCCAGACGCAGCTGACGGGTATTCAGGGCGGCAATTTCCTCCTGCGTCATCACACGGCAGTCGGAGTCCGGCAGCACATAGTCCGCCGGGTCGCTCTTCATCAGGGTCTGGATCAGGGCGGACACCTCGTCGGAGGTGGCAGGGTAGTCACCGAAGTCCGGCATGATTTCGAGGGCACCTTCAGTTACGGAATCACGCAGGGCCATGTACTCCTCTTTTTCCACCAGAGAGCCGTCAATGTAGAACTCGTTCATGTTGTCCAGCGTGGGAATGTCGTTGTGCAGACTGCTGCGTGCCAGCAGTTCCCGCTGCTTCACGCTGCCCTTTTCGTCCAAGGAAATCAGAGTGATGGCCTCTTCATTCCACTCGTCGGAGCTGTGGGGAAGCAGCAGAGTGATGGGGGTGGAGTGAGCGTTGAGCAGGAAGGAATAGCTTACATCGCTCTGACCCAGCCGAATGCCGATTTCGCCCTTATAGAGCAGCTTGGCCTCTTTGCCGGAGGCGGTGTAGAGCTGAACCGTGCGGTCCAACACCACAACCAGCTCCCGCACGCCGTCCCCGTTGAAGTCCAGCAGCCGGGCTGCCCGGATGCCGGGCGTTGCCATGTGGGAGGTGGCGTCGATGGAGCTGCGGCCATGCTCCCGAATGAGCTGGTTGAGCAGATTGATGTAGGCCACCTGCCATTCCGGCATGGTGCGAGGGGCTTCCGGAGGAGTGGGCTCGTTGGGCTGGTCGTCCGGGGTTTCCGGGAATGCGGTGGACTCCGCGGTGGAAGTGGGCATCGGAGGGGGTGGGGGTAAGGATGTATCGGGGTCCTTGCTGTGGCTGCAGCCGGTCAGAACGGAGCAGGCCAGAATTGCGGCCAGCAGAAAGGAGAGAATTCGCTTCATAATGAGGTTACCTCCTAAAATAGGACAATCTTAACGGTATATTATTATAGAGCGTAACATACCCATCGTAAAGTGCAGAATCTTAAGAAATTCTTGATTTTGGGAAAAAGCACCAACGGGACGGCCCCCAAAGGGGGTCGTCCCGTCAGTGCGTCGAAAAAGGTGATTTTCGAGTAATAAATTACAGCTTGGAGAGAGCAGCTTCGTCAGCAACCAGAGTGAAGTCAGGATGCAGCTGCAGGATGGAGGCAGGAACCTCGGGAGTGACGGGGCCGAAGAAGGCCTTCTTCACGATCTCAGCCTTGCCCTCGCCGCTGACGACCATGACCACGCGCTTGGCCTGCATGATGTCACGAACACCCATGGTGTAAGCGAAACGAGGCACATCCTCTTCCTTCTCGAAGAAGCGCTTGTTGGCCTGAATGGTGGCGTCGGTCAGAGAGACCTTATGAGTGCCGGTGGGGAAGTGGTCAGCGGGCTCGTTGAAGCCGATGTGGCCGTTGGGGCCGAGGCCCAGCAGCTGCAGGTCGATGCCGCCCATGGAACGGATCACTTCGTCATAGCGAGCGCACTCGCCCTCAGCGTCCATGTTGACGCCGCAGGGAACATTGGTGTTGGCCAGGTCGATGTTGACATGGTCGAACAGGTTGCTGCGCATGAAGTAGATGTAGCTCTGGTCGCTGTTGATGTCCAGACCCACATACTCGTCCAGGTTGACGCTCTTGACACGGCTGAAGTCCAGCTCGCCGCGCTCATACTTGGCGATCAGCTCCTTGTAGGTGCCCACGGGGGAACCACCGGTGGCCAGGCCCAGAACGCAGTCAGGCTTCAGCATGATCTGAGATGCGATCAGGTTGGCGCACTGAAGGCTCATGCCCTCGTAATCTTTAGCAGAGATAATTCTCATTTGAAAACGCTTCCTTTCCAATATTGAACCTGCGATGAGGATTCACCGCAGCAATTAAACCACTTTCTTGCCGTCGATGTAGACAGCCTTCACATTCAGGTCCTTGTCCAGCAGGACGAAGTCAGCGCACTTGCCGTTGGCGAGGGAGCCGATCTCGTTGTCCATGCCGATGGCCTTGGCAGGAGCCAGAGTAGCAGCGGTGATGGCAGCCTCCAGAGGCACGCCGAAGCTGACAGCACGGCGGACGCCTTCCATCAGATGGATGGAGGAGCCGGCCAGAGTGTCGGTGCCGGAGAGGGTGGCCTTGCCGTTGGTCATGGTGAACATCTGGCCGCCCAGCTCATACTCGCCGTCGGGCATACCGGCGCAGCGGAGAGAGTCGGAAATCAGAACCAGCTTGTCACCAAACAGGCGATGGGTCAGGCGCACCACGGAAGGATGGATGTGGAAACCGTCGGAAATCAGCTCGACGGTGGCTCCGGAATCCATTGCGGCGCCGATGACGCCGGGCATACGGTGGTGCAGACCGGGCATGCCGTTGTACAGGTGAGTGGCGTGGGTTGCACCGGCCTCATAAGCGGCCATAGCGGTATCGTAATCCGCAGTGGTGTGACCCAGAGAAACGGTGCAGACCTTGCTGACCTCACGGATGAAGTCGATTGCACCCTCCTCCTCGGGAGCCACGGTGATCAGCTTGACCTTGTTGCCGCTGGCGGCATTCAGGCGGTGGAACAGCTCCACATCCGGCTTGGACAGGTTCTCTGCCTTCTGAGCGCCGCGCTTAGCGAAGCTCAGGAAGGGGCCTTCCATGTGGATGCCGGCCATCTTAGCGCCATCCTCCGGACGCTCGAACTTGCTCAGGACCTTCAGGGCGGGAGCCAGACGCTCCTCCTTGAGGGTCATGGTGGTGGGCAGCCAAGAAGTGACGCCGCCCTTGGCGTAGTAGCGGGACAGGACAGGCAGTCCGTCGGGATCGGCGTCGCTGACATCCTTGCCCATGGCGGCGTGGGTGTGCACATCCACCAGACCGGGGATCAGGTAGCAGCCTTCGGCGTCCACACCATCGCTGATGTGGTCGCCGAGGCCGGTAATGGTTTTGTCAAACTCGATGCCGCCATCGACAAAGGCGCCGTCGAGGAAGAGCTTTGCATTGAAAATACGCATAATGACAGCCTCCCTAAAAAACGAATAATTACTTCAGCTCGGGCAGGCTGGCAGCGGCAGCGGACTGACCCACGCGGCGGAACTTCTCGTCGGGCAGAGCGGGGATGATCTTGCCGTCCAGCTCGGGATACTCGTCAGCCAGAACACGCTGAGCCTCAGCCAGAATGATGTCGCCGCCCTTGCCGCTCATAACACGGCCCAGCAGCAGGACATGCTTGCAGTTGTACAGATCGAAGTAGTAAGCCAGAGTGTGGCCCAGATAAGTACCGATGGACAGATACACATCAGCGGCAGCCTGACTATCCTCCAGCATCAGGCCCTGAACGACCTTCAGCTTCTCAGCGGGGGACAGCTTCTCGTCCAGCTCGATGCCGGCACGAGGAGCCAGCTTGATGACGCCGTCCTGAGAGAAGTACTTCACGCCGCAGCCGATGTCGTGGCTCCACTCATCCTCCATAGCGTCGCTCTGGCAGTCCACGGGGACGAAAGCCAGCTCGTTCAGCCAGCCGGTGATGCAGCCGTTGGTATCGACATAGCCCACAGCCTCGCTGGTGCCCATGGCGATGCCCAGCACATTGGGCTCACCCAGAGACAGCATGCCAGCCAGAGCGGACACATCGCCGTCGTTGACGACCTCGAAGGGAACATCGCCGAAGGTGTCGGTGATGGCACGGATGTAGATGTCCTTGACCTTCTTGTCGTACAGGTCCTCGGGCACAGCCAGGAACAGGGAAGCGTTCATGGTGCGGTTGTTGATGTAAACACCGGCAGAGGAAACGCCGACAGCGTCCACACGGGGCATATGCTCAGCAGCGGACTTCAGAGCGGCAACGATTCCGTTGTAATGGTAGTCGGGGTCAGCGGTGATTTTGGGGAACCAAACCACTTCCTCGGAGTAGACGCTCTCACCGTCGATGACAGCGCTGACCTTACGGTCGGATCCGCCGGCATCAAAGCCGATGCGGCAGCCTTCCATGTGACCGCCCATCTTCTTGGGGCTGTCCTTGGCCTCGGGGACCTTGTCCACCAGAACAACCTCAAAGGGATGCTCAAAGACATTTGCCATGTAGTGGAAGTCGAAGTCCTGCTCGCCGCCGTCAGAGTATGCCTTCTTCAGGTACTCATAGGTGCCCTCGTCACCGGCAACATAGACCTTGAAGCCGCCCTTCATCCACAGGATGGTCTTCACGAGGCGATTGACATAGTAGTGGTCAGCCTCAGCCATCTCGGGAGTGCCGTAAACAAAGGTATGGCAGGTGGCCATCTGACCGTCAGCACGCTCGACAGCAATGGAAACGGGTTTCTTGGCACCGGCCAGGAAGGAACGGTTGAACTTCAGGATAGGCATGAATTCAGGGTCCAGCTTGGGGGTGTTTTTAACATTGATATCGATTCCGAAACGATTCATTTATAAGGTCCTCCTTAAATTTCGCTGCTATCTTATTGGATTCACCAATCATTCCAGCTGCGACTGTAATCACAGCTGTCTACTTATATCATAATATCAAATTGAAGAAAATAAGCAAGTAGTAAATTAAAATTTTTTTCATACGGAAGATTCATTTATGAAAGAGATTTTCAAGAAAATCAAAAAACATGGGTCCTATCATTGAAAATCTTTTTCACTGATGGTACAATGCCAATAGAATTGCGCAAATTTCGCATGAAGCGAGAGGAACATATGAAAGGATGGTTTACAAAATGGAACTGACTCAGTTTAAGGAAACCCATCAGTGGATCAAGGATGAGCTGCAGCGCAGCGTGAACTTCTGGCTGAAGTACGGCCTGGATCGGGAGCACGGCGGTGTTTACACCTGCGTGGACCGCACCGGCCGCATTTACTCCACCGACAAGAGCGTGTGGATGCAGGGCCGCTGCGGCTGGATCTTTGCTTTCCTGTGCAGCAACTACGGCGTGAAGGAAGAGTGGCTGGAGGCCAGCCGCAGCTGCCTGGACTTCATGGAAGAGCATTGCATCAACCATGAGAAGGGCGACCGTATGTACTTCACCGTCACCGGTGACGGCCAGCCCCTGCGTCAGCGTCGTTACTGCTTCTCTGAGGACTTCTACATCATGGCCAACGCAGAGTACTACGCCAACACCGGCGATAAGGTCCGCATTGAGCGTGCCCGTAAGGCCTATGAGCTGGTCTATCAGCTGAACAACGGCCTGATTGCCGATCCCGTGGGTATGCCTCCCAAGACCGAGCCCGCAACCCGCCGCAGCCGTGCCTTCGGTGATCCCATGATCTACCTGAATGTCACCGCTGTCATGCGCCGCTGCGACCCCGAGATGAAGGACCTGTACGATCAGCGTGCCCGTGAGTGCGTGGATCAGATCCTGAAGTACCACTACAAGCCCGAGCTGAAGTGCACTCTGGAGACCGTCGGCGTCAACGGCGAGCTGCAGACCGACACCGTGGCCGGCCGTGTGGTCAACCCCGGTCATGACATCGAGGGTTCTTGGTTCCTGCAGGAGCAGGCCGTCTACGAGAACAATCCCGAGCTGACTGCTACCGCCAAGAACATCTTCGACAACGCCATCGAGGCCGGCTGGGATAAGGAATACGGCGGACTGCTGTACTTTATCGACTGCATGGGCTTCCCCCCCGAGGCTTATGAGCACGACATGAAGCTGTGGTGGCCTCATAACGAGATCATGATCGCTTCCATGATGTTCTATAAGGATACCGGCGACGAGAAGTACCTGAACTGGTTCTACACCGTGGCCGATTACGCCAAGAAGCACTTTGCTGATCCTGAGTTCGGTGAGTGGTACGGCTATCTGCGCCGTGACGGTCTGCCCACCATGCCTGCCTGCAAGGGCAGCACCTTCAAGGGCCCCTTCCATGTGCCTCGCTGCCTGATCCTGGTGGACAAGATGATGGACGCCGTGGAGGAGAAGCTGGGCTAAACCCAACTGCCCTCCCCGGGCGTACAACAGGATAGAAAGTGAGAAAGACTATGGAGCATACCCTCCACCCGGAGAATATTTTTGCCAGCATCAGCAACGGATATTACCACTTTACTGCATCGGAAAAAAAGGTGTCCGACTATGTGCTCACCCACAAGACCGGCGTGCAGTTCATGTCCATTTCTGAGCTGGCGGATGAGTGCGGCGTGGCAGAAGCCACCATCTCCCGCTTTTGCCGCCGTCTGGACTTGCAGGGTTATAACGCCTTCAAGCTGGCCATTGCCAAGGCAGTGGTGGAAGAGCAGGGCGGAACTGTGAGCGATCTGGATGAAGAGGATGGAGCCATTGGACCGAATGACACCATCAATGATTTGGCACGCAAGATCTGCACGGCAGAAAGTGCCGCCATTAACCAGAGTATGTGCCTTGTGCATGCGGAAGAGTTCAATCAGGCCGTGGATCTGCTGACCAATGCCAAGCGGGTCTACTGCATGGGCCAAGGCGGTTCGATGCTGATGGCGATGGAAACCGTGCACCTGTTTTCCACGGTTTCCACCAAATTCTGTGCTGTGGCGGATTCCCATGCACAGACCTCTGTGGCGGCGCTGATGGACGAGACGGATGTGCTTTTGTTCTTCTCCTATTCCGGCTCTACCAAGGATATTGTAGAGCTGATGGGCGTGGCGCACGACAGCGGCGCCAAGATCATCCTCGTCACCCGGTTTGCCCGGTCTCCCGGTGCGGCCCAGAGTGATGTGGTGCTCCAGTGCGGCTCCAACGAGGGGCCCTTCCATCTGGGCAGCATGTCCGCAAAGATGGCACAGCTGTTTGTGGTGGATCTGCTGTACCATGAATATGTCCGCCGCGATCCGGATACGGCGCAGAACGCCCGAGAGCGGATCGCCACCGCACTGGCAGATAAGCATCTGTAATCAAGAAAAGGAAAATCAGTCAGCATGGATAACTTGTTCAATCCGGATACATTATTCTGGCGCTTGATGAGCCGATTCGTGGACTTTGTGGGTCTGGGCCTGTTTTGGGCGGCTCTGTGTCTGCCGGTCATCACCATCGCCCCCGCCTCTGCGGCACTGTACTACACGGTAGTTAAGGTGTTCCGCCAGAAGGAGGAAGGCGCCTTCGGCGTGTACTGGAAGGCCTTTAAGGCCAACCTGCGCAAAGGCTGGAAGGTGACTCTCATCTGCGCACCCTTCTGTGTCCTGTTTGCCTACGGATACAGCATCATGTCCTTTTTCCGCAACTCCAGCCCTCAGGGTACGGTGATGTTTGTGGCGTACTGGGTGGCCCTTCTGGTGCCTGCCGGTATGCTCTGCTACCTGCTGCCCCTGATGGGACGGTTTGAAATGGGACTCAAGCAGCTGTTTTCTACGGCGCTGGCGCTGGCTCTGCGGCATCTGCCCACCACCTTTGTGCTGGTGCTGCTGCATATGCAGCTGATCATCTTCACTTTGGTGCAGTGGTGGCCGGTGCTGTTCACCCCCGTGCTGACCACCTTGCTGACCAGTCTCTTTTTGGAGCGCATCTTCCCCAAATACCTGTCCGAAGAGGAAAATCAGGTACTGAAAGGGGAATATCCCGAAGAAATGGACTGACAAAGGCGTCAGCGATTGACCAAACAATGCGAACAGCCCTCGAACCGGATGGTTCGAGGGCTGTTTTTTACTGTTTTGGCAACCATCGGTCAGGGGAGTGGGCGTTTTTGCGGTGAATTTGCAGGAAAAGGGAGAAAATCAAGCGGATATTCAAAGAAAAGCACAAAAAACAGCACGAGCCGCCTTGAGGACGGATCGTGCTGCTTTTTGCGTTTCTATGCGGAACGGAAAAGACGCTTTTCACGCTTTTTGCTCACGCACATTATATTATAGTGTATTACAGCAGAGTGGGAACCAGCTTGGCGAAGCGCTCAGCCAGCTGAGCATGGCCCTTGCTGGTCAGGTGCATGTGGTCCACCGGGTTGAACTCGCAGCCGGCGGCGTCCATGAAGTGGCAGCCCAGCAGTTCGGCCTTCTCGGCGTAGTACTTGGCAAGCTCACGGGACTTTGCAGCGCAGGTGACGCCCATGGCGGGATCGTTCAGCTCATCACCGATGGGAGGGGGTGCGACGATCAGCACATTGGGCTTGGAATTATCTGCCCAGCAGTCCACGCTCATGCACTTGCGGACCAGACGCTCCATGCCCAGACCGATGCAGGCGGCGTTCATGCCCAGACGGTCCTTGGTGTCGTTGGTGCCCAGCATGATGATGAGCAGGTCGATCACCTCGTGGCTCTTCAGCAGGGGATAGGCCACGCTGAGGGCGTCCATGCTCTCGTGGAGCGGGTCGACAAACACGGTGGTGCGGCCGGACAGGCCTTCTTCAGTCACGAGGTAATCCGGGCCCAGCGCCTTCTGCAGCAGGCAGGTCCAGCGCTCGTCCTCGTTGAAGCGGATGCCGCCGTCAGCGCAATCCGTGGGGTCGGCGCAGTAGCCATGGGTGTTGGAATCGCCCAGGCAGAGGATGTGTTTTTTCATGGGAAATCCTTCCTTCCTATTCACATACATAAAGTACTTTGTGAAAATCTAAGCTTAGTCTAGCCCTGAAAAGCCCTTGCGTCAAGCGATTTTTCGTCATTTTGACGATATAATAAAAGTTTTTTTCATCAAAACAGAAAAATGAAATTAGTTTTCTAAAATGACTTGACAGTTGCCCTAGCCTTTTGTACAATTCTAACAGATGGACAACCAAGTTTGTCCGCTGCATTTGTAAAAATGCGAATTTGTTAAGGAGGAACAAACATGAAAAAGATTCTTGCATTCGTGCTGGCTCTGACCATGTCCTTCGCCCTGGTTTCCTGCGGCGGCGGCGCTGGCTCTACCAGCAGCACCGGCTCTACCGGCAGCAACACCACTGACGGCAAGGACGGCACCACTTTGACTCTGTGGACCTACCCCGTTGGTGAGTGGGGCAAGGAAGAGACCGTCAACAAGCTGATGGACGATTTCAAGGCTGAGACCGGCATCACTGTTAAGGTTGAGTACCTGGCTTACGCCGATGGCGACGACAAGGTCAACACTGCTCTGGCCGGCGGCAACGCTCCCGACCTGATCCTGGAAGGCCCTGAGAGACTGGTTGCCAACTGGGGCGACAAGGGCTACATGGTGGACCTGTCCGACCTGCTGGACGACGCTGACAAGGCTGACATCAACGCCGCTGCTCTGGATGCTTGCACCCACACCTCCGGCGCTGTTTATGAGTATCCTCTGGTCATGACTGCTCACTGCATGGGCATCAACCTGGATGCTTTCAAGGAAGCTGGCGCTGACAAGTACCTGGATCTGGAGAATCACACCTGGACCACCGAGGACTTCAAGGCTGCTATGACTGCCATGTATGATCACTTCGGCACCAACGTTGGCGCTGTGTACTGCGGCGGCCAGGGCGGCGACCAGGGCACCCGTGCTCTCGTCAACAACCTGTACGGCGGCACCTTTACCAACCCCGAGCACACTGTCTACACCTGGGACGATCCTAAGAACGTCCAGGCTCTGCAGGAGCTGTACGACATGGAAGCTATCTCCTACGATCCCTCTCTGCAGGGTGGCGATGAGATCGCTCTGTTCTACAACGAGACCCTGAAGATGGCTTTCTGCTGGAACATCCAGCAGCAGCTGAACCCCAACGGTGCTGATACCGGCGCCAACAAGACCCTGAACGGTCAGACCATCGTCCCCATGGCTTTCCCCTCTGAGGATGGCAAGGCTGCTCTGCAGGGCGGCATCTGGGGCTTCGGCATCTTCGACAACGGCGATGACGCCAAGATCGAGGCTGCTAAGAAATTTATCAAGTACATGTGCGATAGCGCTGCTACCGTCGACGCTGTTAAGGCTGCTACCTTCTTCCCCGTCCGCTCCGATGCTGAGGGCACTGACCTGTCCACTGTCTGGGCCGACAACGAAGTCATGAACGAGTACAGCAAGCTGATGCCTTACCTGGGCGACTACTATCAGGTCACCGCTGGCTGGGCCGAGGCTCGTACCGCTTGGTGGAACATGCTGCAGGAAGTCAACAGCTCCGGCGATGTCTCCGCTGCTGTTGAGAACTTCTGCGCTCAGGCTAATGCCGCTGCTGGCAACTAAGTCTGTATCGTAAGTCAATTTCCTGAACGAAGTTCCGCTGCATTAGTGAACTGAAGGGAAGCGCACCCCTTCTCCGCGTTGCGCCGCGGAGGAGGGGTGTTTGCAGATACTGGGGATATACACGACATACTGCAAACGATCAGTGTGTCATGTATATCTCCAGACCCGTGAGAAAACTCTTCGAGAGGAGTGCTTATCCTTGGCAAACAAAAAACAGCCGGCCATGAGCCGGGCGCTGGTTCGCAGAGAGACGACTTCCGGTTATCTCTTCCTGCTGCCCAGCTTGGTATTCTTCGTGGGATTTGTTATCATCCCCATGGTCATGTGCGTCGTGACCTCCCTCTTTGACGCAAACCTGAACGCAACGCAGAATGATGTGTTCATCGGATTCCAGAACTATGTTGAATTGTTCCACGATCCGGTGTTCCACAAGGCACTGATTAACACCCTGATCATCGTGGTGGTCAGCGTCCCGATCACTTGTGTCTTCTCTCTGTGGGTGTCCTCCGCCATCTATAAGATGAAGGGCCCGCTGCTGAGCTTCTTCCGCTGCGTGTTCTATCTGCCCGTGGTTACCGGCTCCGTGGCCGTTACCGTGGTGTGGAAGTGGATGTATAACAACTACTACGGCATCCTGAACTATGTGGGTACCAGCACCGGCGTTCTGGATCACAACATCAACTGGCTGGGTGATCCTAAGTACGCTTTGGGATGCATCATCCTCATCCTGCTGACCACTTCTGTGGGTCAGCCCATTGTGCTGTATGTCTCCGCTCTGGGCAACGTGGACACCTCTCTGGTGGAAGCTGCTAAGGTGGACGGCGCAACCAACCTCCAGGTCTTCTGGAAAATCAAGTGGCCTCAGATGATGCCCACGACTCTGTACATCCTGGTCATCACCACCATCAACAGCTTCCAGTGCTTCGCTCTGATCCAGCTGCTGACTTCCGGTGGCCCCAACTACGCAACTGAGACGGTCATGTACTACATCTATTACAGCGCCTTCAAGCTCTATCGTCTGGGCTACGGCAACGCTATGGGTGTGGTTCTGGCAATCTTCATCGCTATCTTGTCTGCTGTGCAGTTCAAGCTGGCAAAAGAGAAATAAGGAGGTGAATGCGTAATGAAATCCGGAGTGGAACGCAAGTCTGCGTACAATTGGATTGCTCTGATCCTTCTGCTGATTCTGGCTATCCTGTTTATCTTCCCCCTGTACTGGATCGTCACCGGCGCATTCAAATCCGCCGCTGAGATCAATGCCGCACAGCCTACCTGGTTCCCCCAGGAGTTTGTGCTGACCAACTTTGAGAAGCTGTTCGCCCGCAGAGCGGCTCCTCTGTTCCAGATCGGGCCTCTGGTCGGCCCCGTGGTTCCCGGCGCCATCCGTTGGCTGGTGAACACCGTGTTCATGTCCGTGGCTGCCATGCTGCTGACCTGCCTGACCGCCTCCATGGCCGGCTATGCTCTGGCTAAGAAGCGCTTCATCGGCCGCGGCATCGTGTTCTCCCTGATCGTGTGCGCCATGGCTCTGCCCAAGCAGGTCATCCTGCTGCCCCTGATCCGTGAGATCTCCGCACTGGGTATGTACGACTCCCTGTGGGCCGTCATCCTGCCCACCGTCGGCTGGCCCTTCGGTGTGTTCCTGATGAAGCAGTTCTCCGAGAGCATTCCCGGTGAAATGCTGGAGGCCGCCCGTATCGACGGCGCCAGCGAGCTGCGCACCTTCACTCAGATCGTCATGCCCATGGTCAAGCCCGGCATCGGCGCTCTGGCAATCTTCACCTTCATCAACACTTGGAACGACTACTTCATGCAGTTGATCATGCTGTCCAGCAGCGAGGAGCTGACCATCTCTCTGGGTATCGCAACCCTGCAGGCGGAAAACTCCACCGACTTCGGCCTGATCATGGCCGGTGCAACGCTGGCTGCACTGCCTATCATCATCGTGTTCCTGATTTTCCAGAAGTACTTTACTCAGGGCATCACCATGGGTGCTGTCAAGGGCTGATTTATCACCCCGCTTATCCGATCTGTGCCCCGGGTCGCTACTCCATTCCAATAGCGGCCCGGAGGAGTAAAAAGGAGGAAAAAATCCCGCCGACCGGCGGTGCGGCAGTGTGGAGACCTGTCGTAAGGTCGGGAGAGTTCCGCTCTTTCCCGGCGAGGGCGTGTTTGCGGAGGCATCGCGTCTACGGTCTTTTAATATGGCAACTCTGAATCTGAAAAATATCGTCAAAACTTATCCCGGTGCTACCGAGCCCACCGTCCATGACTTCAATCTGGACATCGCTGATAAGGAATTCATCGTTCTGGTCGGTCCTTCCGGCTGCGGTAAGTCCACCACCCTGCGTATGATCGCAGGTCTGGAAGAGATCACCGGCGGTGAGCTGTACATCGGCGACACCCTGATGAACAATGTGGAGCCCAAGGACCGTGACATCGCCATGGTCTTCCAGAGCTATGCTCTGTACCCCCACATGACCGTGTATGATAACATGGCCTTCGCTCTGAAGCTGCGTCACATGTCCAAGGAGGACATCGACAAGCGTGTGCGCTGGGCAGCTGAGATCCTGGACATCACCAGCTATCTGGACCGCAAGCCCAGAGCTCTGTCCGGCGGCCAGCGTCAGCGTGTGGCAATCGGCCGTGCTATCGTCCGTGAGCCCAAGGTGTTCCTGATGGACGAACCTCTGTCCAACCTGGACGCCAAGCTGCGTAACGCCATGCGTGCTGAGATCATCAAGCTGCGTCAGCGTGTGGATACCACCTTTATCTATGTTACTCATGACCAGACCGAGGCTATGACTCTGGGTGACCGTATCGTCATCATGAAGGACGGCTGGGTCATGCAGATCGGCACTCCTCAGGAAGTGTTCGAGCATCCCGCCAACATGTTCGTCGCCGGCTTCATCGGAATGCCTCAGATGAACTTCTTCAAGGCTGAGCTGGTCCGTGACGCTGAGGGCTTCCATGTGGAGTGCAACGGCGCTAAGATGGCTCTGAGCGCTCGCCTGCAGAAGGCTCTGGCCGAGAAGGACTACGAGAGCCGCAGCATCGTTCTGGGCTGCCGTCCCGAGCACATGGTCATGAAGAAGGCCGCGGATGAGAGCACCATGGTTGCTACCGTCGATGTCAGCGAAATGATGGGCAGCGAGATTCACCTGCACCTGAGCTGCCACGAGCAGGATGTGGTGGTCCGTATCCCCACCACCGAGCTGGAAGAGAGCCAGCGCGGCGGCCTGACCTTCGGCACTGAAATCAACATCAGCTTCCCCCAGGATCTGGTTCACCTGTTCGATCCTGAGACGGAGGCGAACCTGCTGTGATTTTTGCAAAGAACCGAGATGCACTGGATTATCTCGGATTGAACGAGAACTTGGACGCCGCCCTTCGGCGGCTGTCCGAGGGACTCGATCAGCTGCAGCCCGGCCATTACGACATGGACGGCGACAATGTGTGGCTGAATTGCTTTGATTATGAAACTCTGCCGGAAGAGGAGTGCTTCTATGAGGCACACCGGAACTTCGGTGATATCCATGTTATGCTCCAGGGCAGTGAAAAGGTGTACATCGCCGATCCCAAGGATCTGGAAGAGTTTCGCAGCGAGCCGGAAAACGATTTTTACGCCTACCATGGCAGCGAGCCGATGGACACCCTTGTCCTGACCCCCGGTACCTTCCTGGTGGTGTTTCCCGGTGATGCGCATAACATCAAAATGCGCGTAAACGGTCCGGAACAGGTCCGTAAAGCGGTATTTAAGTTCAAACTGTAAAAAAACAAGTCGGAACGAGAAATGGGGCCTTCGGACCTCTCGACCCGCTGTTGACCTGTTGTTGAAAGAAAAGAGGATATCTATTATGAAAGACATGACTAAGTACCAGGGCGTTATTCCCGCATTCTATGCTTGCTATGACAAGAACGGTGAGATTTCCGTGGAGGGCGTCCGTGCTCTGACCCGTCATCTGATCGCCAAGGGTGTCAAGGGCACCTATGTGGGCGGTTCCTCCGGTGAGTGCATCTATCAGTCCGTGGCTGAGCGTAAGCTGGTTCTGGAGACTGTGATGGAGGAAGCTAAGGGCAAGCTGACTGTCATTGCTCATGTTGCTTGCAACAACACCCGTGATTCCATGGAGCTGGCTCGCCATGCTGAGAGCCTGGGCGTCGACGCCATCGCTTCCATCCCCCCCATCTACTTCCACCTGCCCGAGTATGCCATTGCCAAGTACTGGAATGACATCTCTTCCGCAGCTCCCAACACCGACTTCATCATCTACAACATTCCTCAGCTGGCCGGCACTGCTCTGACCATGCCCCTGTTCCGTGAGATGCTGAAGAACCCCATGGTGGCCGGCGTCAAGAACTCCTCCATGCCCACTCAGGACATCCAGCAGTTCAAGGATGAGGGCTCTCGCAACGGCCGTGACTTCGTGGTCTTCAACGGTCCCGACGAGCAGCTGGTTTCCGGTCTGGCTATGGGCGCTGATGGCGGCATCGGCGGCACCTACGGTGCTTATCCCGAGCTGGTCCTGAAGCTGTTCAACCTGGTCAAGGCCGGTGAGGCTGAGCAGGCTCGTCAGCTGCAGTATGATATCAACAATATCATCTACGCTATGTGCGCTACCAAGGGCAATATGTATGCTACCATCAAGGAGATCCTGCGCCGTCGTGAGGGCCTGGATCTGGGCAGCGTGCGTGCTCCTCTCTTCGAGCTGGTGCCCGAGGATGACGCTCAGATCGCCAAGTGCGTTGAGATGATCGACGCTGCTATGGCTAAGTGGTGCAAGTAATCCCTTGTCTCACTTTTTCGCGTAAAATCATTGTGTCCAAACCAAACCGCCCCGAACAAAGTTCGGGGCGGTTTTTTCGTTGTTTGCGGGGCGCAGTGAGCGAATTCTCTTGCTTGACTGAGAGGGGAGCGAACCAGCTTCTTCCCTGACAGAAGAGCGCAGAAAGCTTCTTCGCTTCGCTCAGAATGGCAAATGGGGATGCTCGGATGCAGACGGTTTTCATGTCCGCAATGGGACACCATTGGCTTGGGGCTGCAAGTCCGGTTGCTCGGTGCGGACGGAGCGAGGGTGTCCGCTGTGATCCGATCGGGTTGTGGATTAAATTCTGCTTTTCTTTTGTTTGCATACATGCTATCATTTTCGTAAATTAAAGCCAGAGGGAGGAAAGACCATGGCGATTACATTTATTGGACTGAACACGCCGAGGGAGCTGAAGGCTGCGGTGCAGCAGTGCTGTCCGGAGAATGAGATGTGGAGCAACATTGTGGCTGCCGAGGAGGAGATGGAAGAATTTCGGGGAAAGAAGGACGACGGAGAGCCGGATCGGATCGCCTACGAAATTATGAGCGACAGCATCCCGCTGGGTCTGCTCCAGCATCGGTATCGCAAAGGCGGATTTCTCAAAAAGGAGCAGCTGGTCATTGATATGCTGACGCTGGCGGAGTTTGACCCGGAGGTGGTCGGGACCATCCACCAGATGCTGGTTCAGGAATGCGGCCTGTCGGGTGAGTTGATTCACGCCATCACCAAAGCGGAGGAGGGTACCCCCATCCACCACTGGCTGAAAGAATCGGGCTTTTCGGAACATCGGAACAGCAATCAGCACCCCAAGTATGGGTTTGAGCCGGGTGCCTTGTACTTTGTGAAGAAGGTATAAGAGTGTTAGAGAAGAAAACAGCGGGGACCCCCGGTTGGGTGTCCACGCTGTTTGTTCGTTTGTCAGATTTCTTTCACATAGCCCTGCTCGTCGATGGTCACCCCGTCGGGGCAGAGGTTTTGCACAAAGCGGTAGAAGGCGGCTTCGTCGGGAACGGTGGTGACGGTTCCGCCCTCGGTCCAAGCCGGAGTGAGCCGATAATCCACCCGAACCTCGCCGTCAGCGGAGCGATGCAGCTCCATGTTGAGCAGGGTGGTGTACTTGCCAAACCGGGAGAACCAGTAGTTGCCGAGCGAGTAGAAGATGGGCTTGCCGTTGTGGAAGTCGATGCCTTGCAGCTGGTGGGGGTGATCGCCCACCACCACATCGGCGCCGGCTTCAATCAGCTGCTTTCCGGTGGCCAGCTGATAAGGCTCCGGCTGGGAAGTGCCCTCCATGCCCCAGTGCATATAAACCACCACAAAGTCCGCTTTTTCCCGGGCCTCTGCAATGCGCTGGCAAATGAGTGCGTTGCTTTCTGCCGTGCGGAATACGCCGCTTTTGGTTTCGGTGGCACCCCGGGTCTGCCCGGACCACTCCACCCGACATCCGGCCACATAGGCCACCGTACAGCCATCCAGCTCTGCGTAGTAGGTGGCGGAGGCCTCATCCAGATTCTCTCCGGCACCCACACCGGCGATGGTGGATTGCTGGAAAGTGTTGATGGTGTCCGTAAGCCCCTCTTCGCCGTAGTCAAACACATGATTGTTGGCGAGAATGGCGATGTCCACACCCATGTCCTCAAAAATATGGACCCGTTCCGGGTCGCCCCGGAAGTTGAAATTCTTTTCCACCTTGGTGCCCCGGGTGGTGAAGCTAAACTCACTGTTCAGACACATCAGGTCCGCTTTTCGCATGGCGTCGAGGATTTCCGGGCTGAAGCACCCCTCCAGACCCCGGCGCTGATAGGCCTTTACCGGGTCAGAGCCGTCCGCCAGACTGACATCCCCGACAAAGGTGAGGGTGTAATCGTACGGCTTGAGCAAGGCCGGACGGGTCAGCATGGCTTCGGTAGGTTCCCGGTCGGGACGGGGAAGAGAATGGGCGGGTACCGCCGGCTGTCCGCAGCCGGTGAGCAGCAGACAGCAGAGCACAAGGGTTAAAATTCGTTTCATATGGTACCTCCAGAGGGGTAGTTTTGCCGCTTTTCTGCCCAGAGAGGGCAAGAAGTGAGCCTTTGTGCCGGAATAAGATACCGTGAGGAAAGTGAGCGGCTCGGTGCTGGGATACGGGCGGCACAGCATGCTAGTATTCGAGTTAGAGCGTAATGTTTGAAAAACAACAGAGCAAAGCGGGCCGAACCGCCGCAAAAAGGGATGCTGTGTTCTTGCAGCGGAACTTGGGCACGGATAGCGGCAGCTGCGGCACAGCAAGGAACTTTCGCAGCAGCGGTCGGCGGTTTTGTGGGGGAGAGGATTGGTTTCCAACAAAGCGGCAGCCGCAGGCATACATGGCACACCGGATTCGTGCCAATCAGGGCGCTTTGCGGTGCTGGGCGGATGGGGAATGCCATTGCCTCAAAATCTTAGAATAATTATAATATACGAAACTTGCAAACACCAGACTATTCTGACATAATAAGGAAAAAAGGAGGCGAAAACGATGAAAACACAACGGAATCTGCCGGAAAACTATCAGACGCTCTTTCATATTGACCTGCAGAAGGATAAAAAGCTGGCGCTGCTGGTGAATGGACTGGCACTGGCGATCACGCTTCTGATGGTGATGGCAGGGTTTGCGTTCCATCCCATAGAAGCCATTCCCGGGCTGGGGAAAACGCTGCTGCTTCTGGTGGGTATCATGGTCTATCTGATCCTTCATGAGCTGGTACACGGCATTTTCATGCGTCTGTTCAGCGGCGTGCGGCCCCACTATGGTTTTACCGCCCTCTATGCCTATGCCGGCAGCGACGCATACTTCAACCGCACCCACTACATCATTATTGCACTGGCTCCTGTGGTGATCTGGGGCGTAGTGCTGGGCGTGCTTTGCGCCGTGGTCGGGGAAGGCTGGTTCTGGTTTTGGTACTTCCTTGCGATCATCAACCTCAGCGGCGCAGCGGGGGATTTGTATGTCACCGTACGGTTTTCTAAATTGTCCCCGGACATTCTGGTGCAGGACACCGGAGTCGCCATGACGGTCTACGGCCCGAACGCTGAATAAATTGGAAAAACAACAAACGGCGTGAGGCAATTTGCCTCACGCCGTTTTTCGTTGCTTTAATCCCGGCACAGCGCCAGAAGTCGCTCCAAATCGGCCAGAAAATGGTCCAGACTGAAGCAGCCGCTCTCCCGCAGGGCGAGCTTTCCCTCGGCATAGACCAGCAGAGTGGGGACGGAAAACACCCC
>RCNI01000718.1_pt1 | contig 19800 bp, 14 predicted proteins | sample 2041151 | NCBI WGS metagenome assembly RCNI01 (sample SAMN09708214, study PRJNA481090) | feces metagenome | isolation source: feces | place: Antarctica: Albino Rookery | reverse complement strand
TTAATAATTCTTTTTTAAATATATAAATAACTATACCTGCAATTATTATACTTAATAATAAAGGTATTATAATAAATATATATGATATTTTAGGGAAAATAAATGCGTTACCTTGATTTATTATATCTTCTTTTTTATATGTTTTATTTTTTATATCTTTTAAATCAATAGAATAAAAAGGCATATATGGCAGTGAAATATTAAGACTATTTACTTTTAAAGCAAAATCATCACTCATATTATAGAATACAATTTTAACTTTTTTTACCATTTTCATGTGTGTTGGATAAATATATTGGTCTTTTGAATTATTAATAATATTTCCGCTGTCTGTTTTAAAAACAGGCACAAAAGGAGTAATATAATAAAGCTCTGATTCTGCACTGCCTGTTACTTCCATTTGAGCTTGAATTTTTATATTTGGCATTAATAATATAATACATATTAATAAAATTATAGATAAAATAATATATTTTCTTTGTTTGAGTTTATAAAAGTATTCCATTTTATTGTGTAACCCTTAAATAATTAATATAATCAATAATATCTTCTTTTTCTTCAGGGCTTATATTTAAATTATCTTTTATAAACCTTGTATTATCCCCTTCTAACTGAATTTGGCCGTAAGTATCGCCGCATCTAACGTCTATTATACCCATATCCATCATCTGCTGATAAATTACGCATCCATTTTCCTGCTCTTTAAAAATATTTTTTTGAAACTGGTTAAAACATACTTTATCTAAAGTTAAATAAGCTAGTGATTTACCTAAATCTGTGTGGGAATACGGCCCTTTTATCTCCTTTTTATTATTGCTGCCGTCTATTATAACCAGCGGAATAGCTGCATGGGCTAAAGGGCCAAGCTTTTCATATTCGTTTTCAGAAACAGGCAGCATAGCTCTGTGGTCGCCTGTTATTACTAAAATACCACTATTAAAATAACCTGCTTTTTCTAATTGTTCTGCAAACTCCTTTATTGCCTTATCTGCAAATTTCAATGTTTTATTAAATGACTGTTGTTTACTTAAAGGGTCTACATAAGGCTGGTGAGTAGTTAATGTTTTTACTACCATAAAAAAGGGCTGCTTTTTGTTTTCTTCCTTTTCATACCATTTAAATATAGAAGAATATAGCACTGTATCATCTACCCCGCGAAAAATATACTGTTTTTCATTTTCAGGATATACACTGTTAAAAATGGTATCGTATATTTCTTTCATGCCGGAATATTCCCCTATTTTATTAGCTGATGCGTATGTTATATTAGCACCGCTGTAAAGCACTGTTTTATATCCGCTTTTACTAAAAAGCATAGGAATACTGTCTTTATAACTTAATCTATTTTCAAGAACATTGTTTGATGTAACACCATGTTTTCCTGTAAGAAGTGAGTATAACCCTAGTTGAGAATTGGCACCGTTGCCGTAATATGATGAAAGATATGTATTATTTTTTGCAAGCATATCAATATTTGGCACTTTATTTTCAAGTCCGCTGAATAAATCACTTTTATATGATGAAAGTGATTCTATTAAAATAACTATAACATTCTTTCTTGTATTTAAACCCTGCTCGCATGTATATTTATATGAAAAATCTTTTTTTAATGATTTTATTTTTTCTGCAGAATATGGTTTTGTATATGTATTTATAAAATTCACTGATATTAAGTTGCTATACATGATTTTATGTCTGTAAAACCCTATAAAATCACTTAAAAAAATAAGTGTAGTTAAGCATACGGCAGTTACAACAATGATTATACTGCCTGTTTTTGTATATCTATACAAATCTTTTTTCATAGCTATAAATATGGTAAAAACAAATGTATATATTAAAAGCAGATATACATATATTCCTACATTTTTATTAAGCAGTGCTTTACCCATATTATATATTGTATTTATATCAGGCATTAACTGCCCTGTTCCGCCGCCTAACAGCACAAGCCGTGAGTTAAATAATACAATTAACGCTATATCTACAGCATATAAAAATGAAAGCCCGCATACTAAAAATAAAGCTAAATAAGTAATATATCTGCTTTTAATTTTTAGTGCTGTGTAAAAAAGCATAAGCATAACTAATATGAAAAAGCTGTCGTATTTTATTATCTGCAGTATTACTAAAAAATTGTTGTGTTCAATTAGTTCTGTTGCAAAAAATATTTTCACTGTATTTATTTTTATATATTCTAAAAGAATAATAAAAATTAATATACCGTATATTAATGTGTTATCTTTTATACTTTCTTTATTATTTTTATAAAAATTATTTGTAAAATCATAAGCAAATACAATAAAACTAATAACCATGATCAATATAAGAATAACAGGTATAATTATAACAAAAATTGATATATCTTGAAATTCAATTACGTGATGAATATTATCTTTATTAATACTTGTTTTTGACATATCAAAATAAAATACAGGCAGATACCAAAATTTTATACCTGCTTTTTTAATGTTATATGTAAAATCAGATGAAAAATCATGGATAATCATCTGCACTTTTTTTACAGTTCTGCCGTTAATATGTAGTTTAATATTCGGGCTTTTATCATCTAATATAAAATAAGAGGGGGTTGAAAATTTATACTGTGCTTCAAATGGTGTAACATATGTTAAATTCCCGCTGGCACTGCCTAAAATATCCATATCTAATACTAAATTTGCACTAGGAAAAAAAAGAATAAATGATACTAAAAATAATATTAAAGAAATTAAATATTTCTTTTGTTTTAAAAAAGCTAATTTACTACCTAAAGACATAATCCCCCCGAACACAAATATCTTATATACAAATTTTATAATTAAATCAATATAATTTAGTCAATTATTCTTAAATAATTAATATAATCTAAAATTTCTTGTTTTTTCTCCATACTTATATTCATATTATCTTTAATAAACATTGTATCATCACCTTTTAACTGCACCTGACCGTAAGTATCGCCGCATCTTACATCTACTATAGTAAAATCTACACCCTGCTGATGAATAATACAGTTGCTTTTATCTTTATTATCATCTTTAAAGATATTACGCTGAAATTTATGAAAACATACTTTATCTAGTGCTAAATATTCTAAAGATTTGCCTAAATCTGTATGGGAATAAAGCCCTGTAATATTATTTGGGATATTTATACCTGCTGCTACAAGAGGTATGGCAGAATGGGCAAAAGGCCCTAGATTATTTATTTCTTCTATTGTTACAGGAAGCATTGCTCTATGATCTGCTGTTATTATTAATATACCGTTATTAAAAAAACCTGCCTGTTTTAGCTGTTCTGTAAAATATTTTACAGATTTATCTGCATACTCTAATGTTTTATCATAAGAAAGCTCTTTAGTTTCAGGGTCTATATACGGCCCATGGGTAGACATGGTTGTTATAATAGTTAAAAAAGGTGAATTTTGATTTTTTATTTTTTCATATACCACTTTATAAAGTTCTCTGTCTTCTATTCCATTAAAAAGATAACGTTTTTTTATATGGCTGAATAAAGGGTCGTTGGCATCATACATTTTCCTAATACCTGAGTTATATGCTATTTTGCTGATGCCATCAAAATCATTATCAACAGCACTATAAAGCTCTACATTATAACCTTGTGCCTGAAATTCTTTTATAAAAGAATGGTTATAATATTTTAATATATTACGTCTATCGTTTTTTACTGATGTAATAAGCGGATAGCCTGTAAATATACTGAATATATTTTGGTTAGAGTTGTAGTTACTGCAGTAGTAGTTTTTAACGTATATATTATTTTTACCAAGACTGTCTATAAAAGGGATTTTATCATCCATATTACTAAAAAGCTGGCTTTTATATGAAGATACTGATTCCATTATTATAATAACTATATTTTTTCTAGTATTAAGCCCTTTACTGCATTTATAATCAAGGGAAAAATTATTTAAAAGATTGTTTATTTTCTCACTGCTGTATGGCACTTTTTCAGTATTTGATAAGTTGGCATCTACTATGCTTTCCTGTAATACTGTGCTTTCGTTTTTCACTTCATTAATATCAATTAGAAAAAGAGGAGCAGAAATTAAAGCCGTAATAATTAGTGCTGCCGTTTCTTTTACAGAAAAACTATATATATTTTTATTTTTCATAATAAATACTGCAAATAAACATGTGTATATAAAAAGTATAAGAGAATACACCCCTGCTTTTGTTATGAAAAAAGATAGTGCTATTTTTATTATAATAGAGGCATCAAGCATAAAACCTGCCCCTTCCCCTATTCTAAATCTTATGGAAAAAAGATTAATTAAACCTATATCAAGCATTAAAACACCCACACTAAGTATTATAAAAAATAGTATGGAAATACTTAAATATCTGCTTTTTGTTTTAGCAGCTGCATAAAAAAGAAGTATATATATGCTTATAAAATAACTGTCTTCTTTTAAAATATATAAAAGTATAGGTATATCACTTCCATTATAACTTCTATACATTCCCGTTATTTTAAATATTTCAAATAGAAGAATAAAAATTATAATACCTGCAAATATGATATTCTCTTTTAAAGGCTTATTTATCATCTGTATTATATATATTATTTCGTTTTGTAAAATATATAAAACAGATACTATAATTGTTATAAGTAGTAAAAAGGATATTAGCAGTATATGGGGTGATATTTTTGTAAATGTAAAAATACCTTTATTATTATATACATCGTTTACTTTTATTATACTGCCTTCATAACCTGATAAATATATTTTGCTTTTTGGAAATAAAGGCGGCTTAATATATGCTTTATTTATAGTAAAAGAAAAATCATTGGAATAATTATAGATTTTAATTTTTATTTCATCTACAAGCCGTTTATTAAAAGGGATTTCTATAACTGAATGTTTTTCATTAAAATTTAAATGTGTTATACTGCGTTTTTCAAAACTGTTATATACAGGCACTGTATAATATAACTCTGCTTCTGCACTGCCATTAACATTAATATCTAATACTAGTTTTGTCTGCATAGTAAAAAGTAATAATGCAGATATAAAACAGAAAAGAAAAAATAAATATTTCTTATTTTTAAACCGTTGAAAAAAACTTGTTTTTTCCATTAATTCCCTTAATTTTATGCTTATTGTTAAGATAGATGATAAAATTAAAAAACCCGCTTAAAGCGGGTTTCATTTATATACCTTTTTCGTTTTCATCAATTATGAATTTTTGAGGATTAACAGGTATGCCGTTTACTAGCACTTCATAGTGAACGTGAGGCCCTGTGCTTCTACCTGTAGAACCAACTTTTGCAATAATATCTCCTTTATCCACTTTATCACCAACTTTAACAGTTAATGAACTGTTATGGCCGTATCTAGTCATATAGCCGTAACCATGGTCAATAGTAACAATATTACCGTAACCTGCTTTTTCGCCTGCAAAAACTACAATACCTTTTGCAGTAGCTCTAACAGGAAGACCATATCTTGCTGCAATATCTAACCCTTCGTGGAAAACACGTCTACCGGAAAACGGTGATGTCCTAAATCCAAATTTAGAAGATACCCAGCCGTGAACAGGCCATATAGTTGGAGTAGATACCATTACAAGACGCTGTTCTTCTAAATAATCTACTAATTTAGCAAGACTTACTTCCCTTTTATTGATTTCTATACGCATAACGTCTAATGTTTCGTTAAGGCTGTCAAAAAATTCCTGCTCTTTCCTGTCTGAAAAAGCATAGTATTCTCTTAATATATCTACTTCTTTACCACCAACTGCCACCTGTTTTACAACCCGGCTACCGTCCTGATAAGATACAAGCTCTCTAACTTTAAACTCAAGCTCGTCAAGAGAACTCATTTTATTATTTAATTCATCAAGCTGCTGCAGATAGTTGGCAAACTGTGCTTTAAAAGCTGCACTGTTACTGCCGTCGCCGCCAATAGCCGCCTGCTGAACTCTTGCGTCCTGATAAAAATTATATGCAAGATATGATGCAATACCTGTGGAAGATAACAGCAGTAAAAAAATTATACCTGCTACCCAAAAAGGACGAGTTGATATAAATAAGGTTTTGCTTTTCCCATACTTTTCTGGGTCAAATATCATAACGGTATACTTTTTTGCCATTATACACTCCTGTTACTGCTTTCTTCTTCAACATATATATATTATCGGCACAAATTCATAATCATTAAATATAAATACATCTCTATTAAAATACACTATACACACCATTATATTACAGATTTTTCTATAAATATCAAGTAAAAAATTAATACTCTAATATTTTACACGAATCTCTTAATGATTTATGTATACTATATAACTTTAGTATCTAAAATTTCTTTTATTTTTTCAGCTGTGTTATTAGCAGCATCTACTAAAATAACTTCAGAAGTGCTTCTAATAACTACTTCCACACTGCCTTCTGAAAGTGATTTTTTACCCACCCCAACTCTTACAGGGTAGCCTATTAATTCTGCATCGTTAAATTTTACTCCCGCTCTTTCCTGTCTGTCATCTATTATAACATCCACTCCTAAAGCAAGAAGTTTTTCATATATTTCATCTGCTTTTGATATAACTTCATCATCGTTTGTATTAACAGGCACAACAACTACTTCAAAAGGTGCTATAGCTTTAGGCCATATTATTCCTTTTTCATCATAATGCTGCTCTATGGCACTGGCTGCTGTTCTGCCTACTCCTATTCCGTAACAGCCCATAACAATAGGTATATTTTTGCCGTTTTTATCAAGTGCTTTTGCACCCATACTTTCAGAATATTTTGTGCCAAGCTTAAATATATGGCCTACTTCTATACCTCTTGTTTCTTCATATTCAGCACCACACTGCACACATTTATCCCCAGGCACTGCGTTTCTAATATCAAAATAACCTTCTATTTTAGCATCTCTTTCAAGATTAATATTTTTTATATGGTATTCTTCTTTATTAGCACCTGTTACAATATTTACTAAATATTTTAAAGAGTTATCTGCATAAACTTTTAAAGGCATATTAACAGGCCCTAAAGAACCGATAGAACAACCTGTTTTATCTTTTACTTCGTAAGGCTCTGCAAACTCTGCACTTGTGGCTTTCATTATATTTTTTACTTTAGCAAGGTTTATTTCATGGTTACCCTGCACCATACATGCCACAAATACATCCTGTGCTTTACCCTCCACCATAACTCCACTGCATTTTATAATCATAGTTTTTGCCACATGGTCTAAATCCACACCTAAAAATTCTGCCACTTCTGTAACAGTATGCTTATCTGGTGTTGATACTTCTTCCATTGGTTTTAACTGTTCACTTTCTTTTTTACCACTGTCTACAACTACAGCTTTTTCTATATTAGCACTGTAATCACATCCTGTGCATGAAATAACAGCATCTTCCCCTGTATCTGCAAGCACCATAAATTCGTGGGAAAAAGAACCGCCTATAGAACCGCTGTCTGCATCCACAACTTTATGACGCAGCCCGCACTGATTAAAAATATCTCTATAAGCATCATACATTTTTTTATAGCTTATATCAGCACCTGCATTATCTATATCAAAAGAATAACCGTCCTGCATAATAAACTCTCTGCCACGCATAAGCCCAAAACGAGGGCGGATTTCATCACGGAATTTTGTCTGTATCTGATATAAGGTTACAGGCATTTGTTTATAAGAATTAACTTGAGATTTAATAATATCAGTAATAACTTCTTCATGGGTTGGCCCCAGGCAAAACTCTCTATCACTTCTATCCTTAAAACGTAAAAGCTCTTTACCAAAATGCTCCCATCTGCCTGAAGACTGCCATAATTCTGCAGGCTGAACAACACTCATTAAAAGTTCAACAGCACCTGCTTTTGCCATATTTTCACGTATTATATTTTCTACTTTACGAATAACTTTAAGACCTAAAGGAAGGTAGTCATAAATACCTGCTGCTACTTTTTTTATCATACCAGCTCTAAGCATTAATTGATGACTTATAACTTCTGCTTCTGACGGGATTTCTCTCATGGTTTGTATAAAATATCTACTCTGTCTCATGCTGTAACCTTTAAAAATAATTTACTAAATAAGTGATTTACCAAAAAACTTATATCAGCTAAACACTTATACACTATAATACTATTAAATGTCAATAATACATTACTTTTTAAATAACGACTATACTGCACTTATAACAGGAGTAGTTTTAAAAGGATTGAAAGCTGTTGATTCTGCATTATTCTCTTGAGTTACGCAGGCTTCTTCCTCGTCAATAATTATATAACTGTTAGTTGCTTCTAAAAGAGTCCTTGCAAAAACATTATTTACCTGATGACCTGATTTGCTGGCTTTTATACTGCCCTGCAGCCTGTAGCCTATTAAAGCTAAATCGCCAAACATATCAAGGATTTTATGACGCACAAATTCGTTTTTAAATCTTAAACCCTCTTTATTAATAACACCTTCTACATCATCAATAACAATAGCATTCTCTAAAGAACCGCCTTTTGCAAGCCCCATAGACCATAATGCTTCTACTTCCCTTTTAAAACCAAATGTTCTAGCTTTGCCTATTTCTTCATGGAAAGTATTTTCGTCATAATTGTATGTAAATACCTGCTTTCCTATAACAGGATGAGGGTAATCTAATTCAAAAGTAATTTTAAAAGTATCGCATGGTTCAATTTCCACAGTTTTACCTTCATACTCAATAGATACAGGGCGGGTAACTTTTAAAACTTTCCTTTTAGCTCTCTGTTCTTTAAAACCTGCTTTTTCAATATGTTCTATAATATCTTTTGCAGAGCCGTCAAGAATAGGAACTTCTGTGCCTGATACTGATACATAAGCATTATCAAGCCCTAAACCGTAAAAAGCTGCTGAAAAATGTTCTATTGTGCTGATAGGTAAGCCGCCGCAGTCAATAGTTGTGGCAAGCTGTGTTGATGATACGTTGTATGGAGTAATACGTGTGTAATCACAATGACGAACATCGTCTCTCCTAAACTGTATTCCTGTATTTTCTGGTGCAGGACTAACCACTGCTGTAAAATCTTTACCGCTGTGCAGCCCTGTTCCTGTTATTGTAAATGGTTTAGCTAAAGTTTTCTGCATACTTTAACACTCCTAATATTATACTACGTCATACTATGTCATAATATTAGCAAAAAATGTGCCATAGCCAAACTATTGATAAATAAGGAATTATTATTTAACAGGTGTATGTTTTTTGACACAAATAAGGTAAAGTGTCAAATAATCTACACACACATTTGTTCTATAATATTATTTAACTGTTTATTATATTTCCAAAAGTGCTTAATATGTCAGAACAACTTTTACTAAATTCATCAGGTGCTTTTATTTCTTCTCCTAAATTTTCACGCAGTTTATCCATAACTGTAAAATAAATATCGCTGACTTCATCAGTGGAATAATCTTTGTCTTCTATAGGAATATCAATAGACGATAAAAAGGAAATCTGCTTACTATTTAAAATAGATGTTAGTTTATGCATACTTTACCTCCACATATACTATTATATAATGTAATGAAAAAAATAAATAAAGACAAGAAATATTTATAAATTTAAAGGCTTAATTTGAATAATCTTTATACAAAACTCTTTTTTATTAACAGGTTACCTGTTTCTTAAAAGTTTTCTTATTTCTATTTTTTCACTTGGTGGTAAAGTATCAGAATCTAAAATCTCTTTTAAAAGCTTATATGATTTTTGGTCGTTAATATTATTTTTTAAATATTTAATAATATTGTTTTGTGCCTGTCTTGATTCCTGAAAATAGTTTTTCTCAGCTAATTCTGTCATACGGCTTTCAGGGTTTCTACTGGAAGCAAACGCCTGATATACTTCACTTCTAACGCTGTCATCTTTTTCTTTTTCTAAAATATTATCAGTTAAATCCATAAATTTATTTATATCAATAGAAGCACAGGCGTAAACTGCTGCTGCCCTGTTTGCAGGGTCATTATCGCTTAAATAAGGGGTTACTTTATCGTAAAAATATTTATCAGAAGTATTGCCTATACTTAAAAGGGTCTGCCTTTTAGGCTGTGCAGCATTACCTAAAGATTTATCAAAATAGGATCTTATTTCATTATACTTATCGGTTTTATCAATAAGTTTAGAGCCAGCAGATCCTAAAGCTAAAAGCGATGTATTTGCTATTATGCTGTCTTCTTGATTTTTGCGGATTCCCGCCTGACTAATAAGAGTATCCACTGTATAGTCTGACGGGTTTTCCACACCGTTTAATGCAACAATAGCACGTATCCTGTTTTTTTCTGCAATATCTTTATCTTTCATAATAGTAGATAACGCACTTTGTGCATCTGCTGTGCCTATTTTTTCTAATATCCCAATCACCATACGGGCAGCATCATTATCATTATCCTTAGCTGATTTTATTTTTTTAGGCACTTCATATATTAAATAAGGATTTTTCTCAAGAAGGTCTTTCATTGCAAAATAACTTTCATTAGAATTATCATTAAGCTTTGTAAATTTTTCGCTAAATTCCTTATTAAATTGTTCTTTTATATTTTTACCATGATCTTCTATTTTTATAGTTTTATTACGTTTTTCGTCATAATAAGAATATATCTGCTTTTTATATTCAGCAGCAAGAATATTATATGGTTTTTCAAAAAAATAATTAAGAGAAGTATCAAAAGGCATCTCTGTTACAGATACTGTATTATCTATATTTGATGACATATAATCATCTCTTAATATTTCATGAGATGCTGCATTTTTTATCCAGAATTTTTTAGATAAATTTATAGATATTTCTGACAGCTGAAATCTGTAATCCATACCATTAACTTCGCCGTAATTTCTTGTTTTTTCTATGTGGTCGTCTTTATTGTGGTAACTGCTTTTAATATAGCCGCCTGGAATATATGTAACATATTCATACTGCTTTATTTTATCATTAATAACAGGCTCACAGGCATATATAAAATATTCAAAATATTTTTTTAATGGAATAACTGTGCCTGGTGTATTTATAGCCTTATCGTATTCTTCTTCAAGTTCATAAGGGTAATCCACCTGCACAATATTACCATTTTCACCCATTACAACAGGTATTAAAGCGTTGTAATCTTTTTTACCACCTTTTCCAAAATCTGCACTTTGAACAAGGAAGTATAAAACGTAATCATTTTCATATTTTCCAACACTTTTAACATAGATTGTCATATCACATGTAGATGCAGTTTTACTGGCAGTATCGTATGCAGTAATAACTACATTATATCCTGACTGACCGTTTAATTTTAATTTTTTTGTATCACTGTTAAAAACTAACAGGCTGCGAATTAAAACGACAGCAGCCACAATTAATATGGCTGCTGTAATTATAACTGCTGATTTTTTTAATATCATAAAGATAACTCTATACCGTGAGTTTTATTCACAGGCTGAATTATATCAATAGTTTGTTTTTGCGGTGTCATTTGTTCAAATAATGTCATACCTAATTCTCTGTCTAAAATATCATGCCATAAGCTGAACAGTTTAATACTCATTTTCACATGTGCACCAACAAAGGCTTTACCCCTTAAATATTCATACGTTACAGGTGCTTTAAACCCGTAGTTTAATAAGAGATAATCTTTATTTGTAGCACTTGCATGGCCTATTCCTATAAAACCATCTAAAAATGGGTCAATCACTAAATCTAATATTGGGTTAATATTTGCACTGGCACCTACACCTAAAGAGAATTTAGCAAGTGAAAAACTTTGGTCTACACCAAAACCGCCCCCTGCATAACCTGATATGTTAATATATGGTCTTGCAGTAAATTTAATGTTAGCACCGACAGGTGTTTTATCCATAATAACGTTTTCTGTTACTATCTGGCTTATATATTCTTCATAGTTATTGATAATATCGTTATGTCTAACTCTGTTTTTATATTCTTCACTTAATTTAGAGTTAGGGTCCATAACATATACTACATTAGCTTCTTCCCCTGGAATTGTGCTTTTTTCAAGCCCGATACTATCTACATATGTTTTTGCCCATGCAGGTAATTTTTCATATGGATAGTAATGTTTATGGCTGTCATAATTAACATTTTCAAGGCCGCTTACATCTAATAATTCACCTTCTGGTTTTGGTGCCGGGTTTTTAACTTTTGTAGTTTTAACAACTTCCATAATAGAAGGTATTTCTTTCTGCATAAACTCTAAATCCATAGCAGGGCGAATACCTACTGTGCCACGGCCGCCTATATTATAGTAAAATGGGACTACTACCACAAATGTATTTGATGTTTCAAAATCTTTTTCAAAAGTGAAATCTTTATTTGTATGGTAGCCGCCTGTTACTGTTGATGCTTCATCAAGCACTTTTTTATCCATAATAGTAAGGTTGTATTTTATATCAAACCTGCCGTCTTCTTTTTCCCCTTCAAATTTTGGAGTAGCTGATACTTCTGCCATACCGTTTACAATATTAAAGTATGTGCCGAAAATATCCATATGGGTATCTATATTAGTGCTGCTTAAAAGCTGATACTTGTTAGTATCTGTATACTGATTAACATAAAGCCCTGCTTTAAAACTGCCTTTAATATCAAACTGGTCAGAACCGCCTGTAATAGCTTTATTTGCTTCATAAGTCAGTTTATTAATCATAGCAGGTTTATCGCCTTTTTTTGCTACACCTTTAAAATATACATTTACAGGCATACTGCTGTTTAATACTGCATGCTCAACTTTATATATGCTTTCAAACATATCTCTTGCATCGTTTATAACATCTGCAAAATTAACGTTAATAACTTCAGATTTGCCTGCTTTTTCACCGTTAATATTAGATACTGCATAAAAAGGAATATTCATATATACAGGGTGTAAAGAAGATGGCTCTAATGTGCCGTCTTGTTTTAAAGTCTGCATAAACTGTTTAATATCACTGTATTTAAATTTAACATTTAAAATACTTGATACTTCAGGCAGTGTTTCTTCGTTAGTAGTAGAGAATTTTTTAAACTGCACTTCTTTTATTAACTGATTATTAGTATCATTTAATTTAGCATCTACTTTTGCAGGTTCAAGTAATGTATTTTCTATTACGTAATTAATGCTGCCTAATTTTTTGTTATCTTTATCAAATACATCTACAATACCAGTGCTGCCGCTTGCTGATTCTATAACCATACTGTCAATATTTTTACCTGCAATACTTACTTCAAATAAAGCAGAAGCATTAATATATTCAGGCTCTATTTTTTTTACAATACTCCATGACGGCATATCGTTATTTAATGACGGTATAAATGTAGATTCGTGGATGCCACGTTGTAAAGCAATGTGAGGCTGCATTTCTTCAAGCCTTTCATTTCCCAGCATAACATATGTATCATAATCCCCGTCTATGAAAGCATAAACTGTTGTATCCCCAAAAATTACCTGTTCACCTTCCATACCATTAATAGCTTCATACATATTAAATATACCTTCATATGTATTAGTCCCCTGTTTTAAGTTAATAAGTTTTGATGTGCATGTTTGTTTTTGAAAACCTATCATGCTGAACTCTTCAGCATTTAAAACTTTTTTATCAGGTATGCTGTTTACAGGGTCCTGTCCAAAACAAATTGATGCAACTGCAGGAACATCTTCTTGAGAAGTAATTTTAAATACACCTGCTTTACGGTATATTTTGTTATTTAAATAAAGTTCCGCCGGAGTTGATTCTACAGATACAAGCACAGGCTTATCCGCTGCTTTTGCAGAAGCCTGAGAGTCTGTCCCTTTGTTATCGCTGTCAGAACATGCTGCAGTAAGTAATAAAATAGAACATAATAATATAACCTTTTTCATACTACACCTCCTATACCTGCTGTATGTATAGTCATCATATAGCTATTGTCTACTTTCCTACTAAACATTATCTGCCTTATTCTTACCAATGTCAAGATAATTAGGGCAACAAATAGTGCGATATTGTTCTTTATATGAATATTTTGTTTAAAAATTATTTTTAGGATTGATTTTGTATCGTTTTAAATATAATATAGTTTAGAGTTAGTAATATTAGTAATAAATGGAGAATAAACAATGTTAAATATAGGATGCCATCTTTCTTCATCAAAAGGGTTTAAGCATATGGGGAAAGAAGCTTTAAGTATAGATGCTAATACATTCCAGTTTTTCAGCCGTAACCCTCGTGGTTCTAAGGCAAAAGCTGTGGATTTAAAAGATGTGGAAGGCTTAAACAATATAATAAAAGAAAATAATTTTGCACCTATTCTTGCCCATGCGCCTTATACATTAAACGCATGTTCTGCTGATGCAGGTTTAAGAGAATTTGCAAAAAACACAATGGCAAGTGATTTAGAGATTATGGACCTTGTGCCAAATAATCTGTATAATTTTCACCCAGGCAGCCACGTAGGGCAGGGGGTGGATATTGCCATTGAATATATATCTTCCATGTTAAACAGTATTTTAAAAGAAGAATATAAAACTATGGTGCTGCTTGAAACTATGTCAGGTAAAGGCAGTGAGGTAGGCATATCTTTTGAAGAAATTAGTGAAATCATCAAAAGAGTTGAGCTGAACCATAAGCTGGGTGTATGCCTTGATACATGCCATATATATTCTGCAGGGTATGATATAGTTAATGATTTAGACGGAGTGCTTGAAAAGTTTGATAAAATTATAGGGTTAGACAGGCTGAAAGCTGTTCACTTAAATGATTCTATGATGCCTTTTAACAGCAGAAAAGACAGGCACGAAAAAATAGGGAAAGGCACTTTAGGGCTGGATGCTGTTATTAATTTTATTAACCACCCAAAACTTAAACATCTGCCTTTTTATCTTGAAACACCTAACGATATAGATGGTTACGCAGCAGAAATTAAATTGTTAAGAGAAAATTATAATTAATATAAATTATATGGTGAGGAAGTGTTATGAAAATAACTACTAAATCTATTTATGCTATAAGGGCTCTTCATACATTAAATGTGTTATCAGATGGGGATAAGCCTGTGGGGATAGCTACTCTTTCCAGCAAGCTGGATCTTTCAAATAAATATCTTGAACAAATTTTTTCTGCTTTAAAAAAGCATAAATTAGTTCTATCAACAGCAGGTAAACTTGGAGGCTATCAGCTTTCAAGGCCTGCTTCTGAAATATCCATATTAGATGTGGTTACTATTATGGACGGTGGTGTTATACCTATCCACTGTATTAATAATAAAGACTGCACTGTATGTTCTCAATGTTCTATAAACGGGCTGTGGATGGAAATGAAAGACCATATGGAGGAATATTTAAGCAGTATCACTATAGATTCTCTCAGTGATAAAAAATATCCTGTGCTGGGCTGTCCTGATTAATTATTCTCTGTTTAAGTATTAATATATATAAAAATATATGTATATTCTACATACTTTATATATTTTTTATTAAGTCGTTTTAAATATAAACTATCAGGTGGCTATAATTAAATATAACTTTTGTTATATGTTATTTTCAATCCCCTGCCCCTGTATGCAATATATAATTTCTGCAATATCTTTTATAATATAAATATCAGGTGTTGTAATAAAATCTAACTTTTACTATGTATTATTATGTAATGCAGCTCTTGCAAGCCTTGCCTGCTTTATAATATATTTTCTACTAAGTCGTTTTATAATATAAAAATATGCTAAAAATACAGGGATAAAAGCACCTATCCATGCAATAGGGCTTGCCCAGCAGATACCTGCAAAACCTATCCATGCAGCAAGTAAAACAGCACCTGCTATTCTCATAATTAGCTCCATAAATCCTGCAAATGTAGGCACTGTGCTGTTACCAAGCCCTTGCAGCGTGCTTCTAAAAACTAGTAACAGGGCAAGAAAAATATACATAGAACAGTTAATATATAAGTAGAGTTTTGCAAGACGTATAATTTCTGCAGTTTCTGCTGCTGTCTGATTTTTTTCATTTAGAAAAAGGGGTATAGTATAATCAGCTGTTAAAACAATTAAAACACCGCATACTAAAGCAAATACAACAGATGCAATACTACCCTGCATTACCCCTGCTTTAATACGGGGAATATTATAAGCACCATAGTTTTGTGCTGTATATGTAGCCATGGTAACACCAAAGGAAAGTAAACACTGGACAGCAAGCACATCAATTTTTTGTGCCACAGTGAAAGCACCTATTGATAAAGCACCCAGCGTATTTAATACAGCCTGCACAATAATAATACCTATTGCAATAATAGATACCTGCACAGCCATAGGAATCCCCATACGTATATGTTCTATTAAATCCTGTTTTGTTACTTTCCAGTGGGCTTTTCTTACCTGTAAATCAGGCACGTATCTTCTAATGTATTCAAAACAAAAAAGACTTGCAAGTATTTGAGATATAACAGTAGCAAGGGCAGCACCTGCCACACCCATTTTAAAATAAAGAATTAAAACGTAATCTAATATAATATTAATAATACTTGCTGCTATTAAAATATATAAAGGCCATTTACTGTTGCCGATTGCTCTTAATATGTTAGAAAATAAATTAAAGGCAATAGCTGTGCCTGTGCCTAAATATATAATTACAAGATATATATAAGCCATATGAAATAATTCATCAGGAGTTTGAATAAGACGTAACACCCACCCTGTAAGCAGAACACTTATAAGAGTAAGCACAATATTTATAATAAATGATAAAATAAAAGATGCTGCCACACTTTTTTTAACGCCGTCTACATCTTTATTACCAAATTTTTGGGCTGTTATAATAGAAAACCCGGCTGTTAATCCTTGAGTAAACCCTATAATAAAAAATACTAAAGGGCCTGTAATCCCCACAGCTGCTAAAGCATCAAAACCTATAGTTCTGCCTACTATTATAGTATCTACAGTATTATATAGCTGCTGAAACAGATTACCTATTAAAAGCGGTATAGTAAAATAAATAATTAACTTTAAAGGACTGCCTGTAGTTAAATCTTTTTTCATTCTATTTCCCTAATCTATAAAAAGAATGAAATACACTACTAGAAAGCAGATATATTGTAAAGCAAAATTTTAAGCAGAATATATGGTAACAAACAATTATTAGACTAATGTATGTGAAAATTTTGTTTTTCAACAGAATATTTCTTTCTTGTAATATCAATTGCACTGGTGTATATAAGATATTAAAGATTATGTATTTGAGGTTATGAGATGAGATTATTTTTAGCCATATTTGTTCCGTTTGTTGTTTTTTTTACAATAGGCAGACCTTTTTCAGGTATTTTTTGTTTAATTTTACAAGTTACATTAATAGGCTGGCTGCCTGCTGCACTTTGGGCAGTTTATGCTTTAAGTCAGTATAATACTGATAAAAAAATTAAACAATCAACTTCTAATATGTAAGCAAATAATTATTCAATATCTAATATTAAAAAGGGCTTAAAAGCCCTTTTTTATGCTGCTAAATATATATTAAACGAAATAGATTATCTAACTATTTTAAATTAAATAATATTAGCTAATACTTTCTACAGTAATCATTAAACCTGTTATATAATCTAAGATCTCGTCTTGTGATGTAAAATTATGATTTTTTATATCTATATACAATTTAAAATCAGATATATTATCGTATAATGTAAAAAATATAAATATCTCTCCAACATTATATTCTTCTATTCTACTTTTTTCTTCTTTATCAAATATATCATTTACTTTTTCATATGTTTTCTTACTATCCAATTTTTTAGAAACAGGTTTTTCAAATTTTTTTAATTCATTATAAAAATCATGATTATGTAAGTAGATGATTCTTAATATAACAAAGTGATAAAGATGTTCCTGATTAGTAAAATTAATATATTTTAAAGTATTTATAAGGCTTTCTATATCACGCAAAGATAAATTATATATCTCAAAAAAGAATTCTATAATGCTAATAAGAGATATTATAGCAACCTGATTTATCTTGTTATTATCATATATAAATACATTCTTATTGTATATTTTATTCTGATTAATGATTATACCATTAATATAATTAAGTATTGATTCATATATAAAATTAGCATATAAATGTGTAGTATTGTATTTTTTTGGAAAATTTAGTTTTATTGTAAAAAATTTATCTAAATATTTTCTGCTATCAAAACTTTCCCCGTATATACCTTTTACAGCATTGCTTAATTCATTGTAATTTATAAAAGTAATAAAAATAATATTATCTATATCAAATATATGTTTTAATTTTTCTAAAAACTCTATTGCAAAAGTAGGTTTACATCTATCAAGTTCATCAATCATAACAATTAATGGTTTTTTAGTATCTATTACTATTTCACTAACTTTTTTTTCTAATAATATCTTAAAAGCTTTAACAATATGAACATAAGTAATATCATATTTAGTAATAGAATCAAATGGGTTCTGTGTTCCATCATTTGCTTCTTTAAAACTATCTTTTAATATTTTAACTACACTACCAGCAATTTCACCTAAACCTAACAGATTGCTAAAGGCAATAATTCCTCCTTTTGCAATAGTTGGTATATGTTCAATAGTATTATTCTTAAACGCTTTAAATAAGATACTTAAGTAATTAGAAATATCTTCTAATTCGGTAAAAGAGTTGCTATTTTGAAGAGTTGTAATAATACTATTACTTATAACCATAAAAGGGTCATCTGTAAAATCATATTCAAAAGCATCTATGTAACATACTGTAAAATTATCATTTGAAAGTTGTTTTTCCCAATTTTTAGCAAAATATGTTTTACCCATACCCCATGATGCATCAACAGATATAACTTTAGCATCTTTATTTAAAAAAAATGTTTCTGTCCATTTTTTTGCAAGATCTTTTCTTGAAAGTAAATCATCTTTAAAAGGTTCGCTGCTATTTAAAAATTCATTATGTTTATTATTATTTTGTATCATATATCCTTCTCATTTTTAGACTTAATCAATCCATAATTCTATAATAGCTAATATTTGGTTTTATTTTATATAATTCATATAGTAAATCATATAAATCTTCATGATACATATATTTATTATCATCTAAAATATCAAGAATTATTTTGTGATATTTTTTATCATAAAGACTAAGTATATATTTTATTTCATATGGTTCACTTTTATTAATTAATTCATGATCTTTATTAATATAATCTCCTTAATGCAGGCATAAGGCCTGCATTATTAAATTTTTAGTTTTTACCTGAATTATTCTTACTTCTATCTACTATGATATAATACTCACCAGGTGTTTTTGTTGGTGGTAATCGTTTACCCTTTACAACTGTAACTTCTTTTTTAGTATTACATTTACCGTTTTTACTACAAGGTGAATACTGACCTGATGCAGGTGCTTTAGTGCCCGGTTTATAATTTTTCTTCATAATATTTGCCTCCAAAGAAAAAATAAATTTTTGTGGTTTTCTGAATAAAAGCCACAAACATAGAGCAGCTATCAACTAATGATAGTTTCTTTACATAAATAGTAGCATGGACTAATAAACAAATAGCCCTGCCGAAAATTTTACAATTAATAAAGATGATTCTCCTATGATATTTACAGCATAATTTTTAAAATTATTGCCGGACTCTCTATTGACAAATATAATGAACTTATGATAGTCTTGGGAAGATTATATATTATGCATAAATGCATTATATTGCGTTACGCTTGAGTCTGCGTAACTAACAGCCACTAAAATACTGCCAATATTTTAGTGGCTTTTTTATTTCTAAAATTAATATTTATCTTTCTTACTTACTTACTTACTTATTTATAATAAAAATAAA
>RCNI01000717.1_pt1 | contig 19808 bp, 21 predicted proteins | sample 2041151 | NCBI WGS metagenome assembly RCNI01 (sample SAMN09708214, study PRJNA481090) | feces metagenome | isolation source: feces | place: Antarctica: Albino Rookery | reverse complement strand
AGAATTTTATAAATAAAATATTGCATATTATTTAACAGTTTCAAGTGAATATTTAGTAGTTCCAAAGCCTATTTTTTCAGCATGGATAAAACTATCCTGCGGATTTAAATACTGCCACTGTTCTTGAAAAACATCTTTGCCTGCTGTTTTTACTACCATATCATAACTTGCTTTATCTACTGCCACCGGGTCAGTAGAAGCCATAAAGCCTATATCCTGCACAAGTGGTGCATCGTTACCGCCGTGGCAGTCGCAGGCAGGAGAAATAGAAGTAAGCACATTTAAATATATCACTTCTTTAAAATGGTTATGGACTGCTGCAGCATATTCCACTATTTTCTGCTGTAAAATATCACATGATACATTAAAATCAACACTAATTGCATGTTCCGGGCATGCAGAAATACACATAGCACATCCAACACATAACTGCCCAATATCTGCATATTTTGATATAGTTATAGCATGGGCATCACACACCATTTTACATCTGCCACAGGCTGTGCATTTATGGGGGTTTACAGTAGGGCGGACACTGGAGTGCATTTCGTTTTTACCTGCTCGGCTGGCACATCCCATAGCAAGATTTTTTAAAGCACCCCCAAAACCTGTCATCTCATGGCCTTTAAAGTGGCTTATAACTAATAGTTTATCAGCACTTGCAATAGCTGCTGCTATTTTTGCAGACTGATATATTATACCACCAGGCACTTCAAGGTTAGTAAAAAGTTCGCCTTTTAATCCGTCAGCAATAATAATAGGAGTCTGTAGTGTGGAATATCCAAAACCGTTTAAGTTAGCATTGTGTAGATGATCCACAGAATTTGTCCGCATACCTACATATAAAGTATTAGTATCTGTAAGAAATGGTTTTGCACCGATTCTATTTAATGTCTCAAGCACCGGACGAAGATAAACAGGACGTAAAAAAGCAGTATTTCCATATTCCCCAAAATGGAGTTTAACTGCAGTAATATCTTTTTTACCGTAAATATTAGTAATACCGCACCTGTTAATAAGTTTTTTGATTTTATTTAAGGGTGAGTTATTCATATGACTTTTCATATCTGAAAAATAAACTTTTGCACTCATATTATCCTCTTTTCGCACAATATTATAGAAGAATATAGCAATTATGTTTTAAAAATTCAACAAATAAACTACAATTATTCATATTTGTATGATTTTACTAAAAAAAACATATTTTTTTACATATTTATTTTTATACTTGACAAAAATAATATAAATAAGGATAATTAAGGATAAGTTAGAATATTGTTTTAAAACTGCCATTAAAGGAGGTTTTATATGCGTTTAGAAAAGGGGAAGATTAAAAGGGAGAAATCAGAATATGCTGTTCAGGCTGTTAGTAATGCTATTGATATTTTAGAGCTTTTAGGCAACTGCGACCATGAGTTATCTATTAGTGAAATAGTATCAACTCTTGAGCTTACAAAAAGTAATGTTAATAAATTACTAGCTAATTTAGAAAAATTTGGGTATGTGGAGCATAATAAATATACAGGCAATTTCAGGCTGGGTGTAAAAACCTTTCAAATATCTCAAGCATATATAAATAAACTAAACCTTATAGATATTTCAAATCAAGTTTTAAATGATTTAAAAAATAAGTTAAATGAATCAACTTATATTGGAGTTTTACGCCACAGCAATGTGGTATATCTTAATGTTATAGAAACAGATGAACCTGTTAGAGTGCTGCCACGTATAGGCAATGTGGGGCCTGCTTATGCCACAGCTATAGGAAAAGCACAGCTTTCTACTTTTGAAGATAAAGATATTGTATCATTATATGAGAACAAAGTTTTTAGAAAACTGACAGATAAAACTGTAGGAAGTATTGATGAACTTTTAGAAGATATTACTGTTATCCGCAGTCGCGGTTATGCGTTAGATTTAGAAGAATATGAAGAAGACGTGCATTGTGTGGCTGTGCCTATTCTTGATTTTATGGGGGAAGTGATTGCAGGTATCAGTGTATCCGGCCCTAAAGTTCGTATGGGGCTTGATAGAATAGAAGAAGAAATTGCACCACTGCTTATAGAATCAGCTTCTATTCTTTCGGGTAAATTTGGCTATATAGAAGAAGATGAAAAAGTAGAAAATTAATTTTTTATTATATATGTAGTAAATTGTAGGATTAGGTTACGTATTTTTATAAATTTTTCGTTGTAATTTATTCCTGTATGTATTAGACTAAAATAGTCTAAACAGTATGGTGGAATTGTGTATAGGTATATATTTTTATTTGTATTTAATTTTTGTATTATATTTAATGGTTATGCCCAGACAGCAGCAGAAGAATTATTAGAAGAGCAGGGTGAGCTTCTTGCCCATGAAGCTGTGTCTATGGGTAATGGTGGCGATAATTTAGGTGTATTAAATCAGTTTATGAAAGATGATGATTTAACTGAGGATGAAAATAGTCTTATACAGGCTGTTTTTGTAAATAATAACAGCAAAGCAATATCACTGCTTGAAAAAGGTATAAACCCGAATACTGCCTATTCTGTTAGGCAGAAAGATAATTCTACATACGATACAACTTTACTCCATTTAGTTATTGCAGGTAATGAAAAAGATTTGTTTGATAAACTTATATCTTACGATAATTTATCTATTAATAACCCGGGCTATATAGCCGTTCAAAAAAATAATACTACCATTTATGCAGAAATGACACCTTTAGCATATGCAGTATATACAAATAATATATATATGGTGGAAAAGTTACTAAAAAAAGGTGCAGACCCTAATAAATACGGTAAAAACGCATACCCTGCAGTATTTTATTCCAACAATGAAAATATTATTAATATGCTTGCTAAATATAAGGCAGATTTTAATATATTAGTGGATAATGATACCCGCCCGCTTTTTGAGGCGGTAAAACTGAATAAAAGCCAGCTTGTAAGCAAACTGCTTGATAACGGTGCTGATATTAATAAAAAAGACGGAAAAGGCAGCACATTATTATACACTGCCATAAATTTAGGTTATTACGATTTAGCACGGTTTTTAATTGATAAAAACGCACAAGTTGATGAACCATCAGGTAAAGAAAAAATAACGCCCCTTATGGCAGCTTTAGAAAGAAAGGATCATGACAGCGGGTTTTTAAGGTATCTTATTTTTAAAGGTGCTAGCGTTAATACAAAAGATAGTTTAAACAGAACACCTTTATTTTATTTATACGATTACATAAGTGATGCATCACTTGAAAACGTAAAAGAAAGCCTTTCGGTGCTTATGGAAAATCATGCAGATATAAATGCAAAAGATAGTAAAGGTAACACCATACTTCATATAAAACCACAAAACTATTATAAACTTTATGCTGCATACTCTCCTAAAATTAATGCTGTAAATAATGACGGTAATACACCTTTACATATGGCTGCATATATGGATAATGTTACACCTATTTTAACAGGCAGCCCTGATAGAAACAAAAAAAACAAAAAAGGTGAAACAGCTCTTTCCATAGCTAAAAAAAATGGGTTTACAAAATCATCATTATATCTTTCATTAACAGAAGGGCAGACTCTTTTATTTTTAGGCGGGATGTATGGCGATATTAATTTAACAGAGAAAGCATTAAAAACAAAAACAAACGTTAATGAAAAAATATTAGATGTGCTGCCTGTGTGTTATGCTGCAAAAGGCGGTAATGTGGAAGTATTTGCAAGGCTTGTGGCGGCAGGTGCTAAACTTGATAACTTAACAAATTTAGTTTACGACGTTATAGGTGGTTTTCAAAAAGATAAGGACCAGAATAACAGAGTTGAACTTTTAAAAATATTTATAGATAGAGAAGTATCTCTTAAATGGGATAAATATAAAGATTTTCTTCATATGCTTGTATTTGAGCAAAGTGATAAAAACTTAGGGCAGGGCTATATTAGAAATGTAATTGCTTATGCCGTATCAAAAGGGGCTGACCCAAATGCAGCAGATAAAAATGGCAGATACCCTATCCATATTGCAGCTGCCGGTATGTATGACAGTTATGATTTAGTGCTGGAATTAATTAGCGGTGGTGCTGATGTGGATAAGCTGGATAATAATAGTCTTCCGTCAATTTATTACTGTGCATCTTCGCCTTATGATAAAGATAAAGTATTTTTAGCACTGCTTGATAACTCTAAATTAGATATTAATGTAGCATACGGAGAAGAAGGCAACACTTTATTAATGGAAGCAGCCAAAAACGGCAACAAGTCTATTGTTATGATTTTAACAGCAAGAGGGGCAGATGATACTTTAAAAAATAAAAATGGTAAAACTGCTTTAATGCTGGCAGAAGAATCTTTTAAAAATAAATACAGCAGTGCATCAGTAGATGAAAAAAACAGCAGACCATATAAAAATTATCAGTTTTTAGTAGAACGGTTTTTATTTGATAAAAATACTGTGGCAGAATGCAGAAGTGGTATTAACGAAGAATGTAAAAAATATTACAGACCTGTAGATGTTATAACTGCACCGGAAAATTAGTCAACGAGAATATAAAAAAATGGTAAAAACATAATATTTTTCACCATTGTAAAATTATTTATATTCTTCTACATATTTATTAATATATTCAATAGTCAGCTTTACTACATCAGGCAGCACTTCTGCTAAACATTCAGAAAGCTTTATCCCTGCAGCATATGATTCTGGCACAACCCCAATAAGGGTAACGATTTCAGGGCTTTTAGAGTGCAACTCTGCTTGAAATAATGTTTCTTGAAAACCTATTTGATGGGGCGAAATTTTCATAGGGACTTTAGAAAGCATAATATCTTCTTTTTGATATACTCTTATGGTGCCAGGTTCTTCTTTTAAAGATATGGCATCAATAGCAATTATAATATCTGCATCAGTAAATTTATGAAATGAAAGTATTCCTGTGGTGCCTGCATCATATATTTCCACATTTTCAGGCCATTCCATTTGTTCTAATTCTTTTATAACGTGGATACCTATACCTTCATCAGAAAGAATATAGTTGCCGACTCCCATAACAACAATTTGCTTCATAAACACTCCATAATTTTATTTATTTATATCTCTACCCAGCATAAAGTATATAAACCTGTCATAAGTAGTAGGTTTTGTAGATACTAACACTTTCGTTTTTGGGTCATAAATCTCAAGTTTTTCTATATCATCCTGTTTTAAAACTATATAGTGGCTTTTTTTATCTATTTCAATAACACCTGCACGTTCTTTCGGGTTATCTTCAGGCCGTATATACCTTGACACAATACCCTGCACCACTTCCCCGTCTTTACATTTAACATTAACAAGCATACCTTCTGATTTACTCATTTGAAATAAAGTAACCATAACTATTTTTTTCTCCTTTCAAAATAAGTATTTATTGTATCCATATTAATAGACGAAAGGGGCATTATCTCAGGTTTTTTGCCTTGTTTAAAAAATATAACGTTACCCCCAAGGCCTTCTAAAGCTATTCTATGGCTGTTAGGGAAAAGTATATTTTTTATATAAGGGTCTGCTTCTTTAAAAGATATTTTTAAGCTGCTAAGATCTGTAATTAACTGCGAACGCATTTTCTCCTGAGTATCTAAATATACAACTTGTTCATTTTCTTCTAAATAACCGTTAGTTAAATCATACATTTCTCTTTCACTGTGTTTTATATAAATAACACCTTCGTATGATTTTTCATATATAAATTTAGAACGTTTTGTAAAAACAGGGTAAACTTTTCTGCCAAAATATGTGTTTACTTTTTCTGCAATATTTGCATCGTTTAACTTAATTCTATAGTATGATCTTCCTTTTTTATAAAGCAGCACTTCGTTACTGTCATCTGTATATCCTGCAAGCTCACAGTATGTATTATTATTAAATTTAATTCTATCATATAAATCTTTTTTTATATACCAGATTTGTAATTCTGCTTTTGTTACTGTATTTAAAAATATTTCAAGGGGTGCATTTATACTGCTGTTTATATTAGAACCTTGTATAAAAACAACACATTCATTATCCATAATATTAAAAATCGGTTTGTTTGACGCATAAATCGGGATGGCAAATATTAATAAAACAAGTAAAATCACTATCTTTTTCATAAAACACCCTAAAATTTGTAAAAAAAATATCTTTCTAATTGATAAATTATTTCTTTTATAATACACTCTTATATATATGTAAACTAAAGTGGGAAATATGAAAAGGAAAAATTTTACTTTTTTGATAATTTTTTTAATTTTTTTATCAGCATGTGCTAAAAGCAGCACTAAAAGTTTATATTCCACATCTCCTGCACTGTATATGCAAAGCGGTGTTAAGGCTTACGATAATGGTAACATTATTTTTGCATATAAACTTGCAGAAGCAGGATGTCTTCAGGGAAAAAGCGAAGAATGTAATCTTTTAGGTGTTTTATATAGAGAAGGTAAATATATTCCACAAAATTATAATAAAGCTGTTTTGTATTTTACAAAAGGCTGTGATAATAAAAACGGTTTTTCCTGTTTATATCTTAGTGATATGTATGGTGCAGGCCAAGGCACTGTGCAAAATACTGCAAAACGTGATGAATTTTTAGAAAAAGGTATAATGCTTTTAAAAACAGGCTGTAGTAATAATATCAGCGAAGACTGCAGGGGGTTAGGGTTGAACTATCTTTCAGGGTGGTCAACATCAGGTATTCCTGAAGGACTTGATGCTTTATCAAAATCATGCAGTCTTGGAAATAATAAAGGCTGCTATGCTATGGGTAATTACTACTACTTTAAAGCAGAAGATAAAATAAAAGCATACGATTATTATGAAATGGCATGTTTGAATGATGACCCTGCATCCTGTATTATGGTGCTTGATATGTATAATGCAGATAAGTCTAAAAGAAGTATGGAAGCCTCAGATTTAATTGCAAGAAGTGAAAGATTATGCACAACAGGTGCTTCTGAACTGTGTATACATTTAAGTGAAATGTATAGAACATACAGCAGAATCTCACGTATTGACCATGCAAAAAGCTTAGATTATTTAAAATATTCCTGTGATTATAATAACCCATACGGATGTAAACTGCTGGGTGATATGTATCATATAGGAATGGGTGTAGAACGCAGCGATACAGCAGCTAAAAAGTGGTATAGTAAAGCCTGCAGTTTAGGGTTTTATTCTGCATGTAACAGCAAATAAAGGTGAATATAGTTATGAAACATATTGTTATATTATTAAGCATACTTATGGTATTTTCAGCATGTAACCGTAAAAGTGAAGATTACGGCTTAACCCATTATAAAAATAAAGATTACGTTAAAGCATACGGCCCCTTAGTAAAGGGCTGTAAAGACAAAGACGGGGAAGCATGTTATCTTTTAGGCAATATATACAATATGGGGCTTTCAAAACAGGTGGATCATTTACAGGCAGCAAGATATTATATAAAATCTTGTGATATAGGTAACGGCAGGGCATGTTATAAATTAGGCAGACTTTATTCAGAAAGCGATACAGTGCCAAAAGATATGGATCAGTCAGGTGCATATTATAGAAAATCAAATAAAATATTAATAAAAGAATGTTCTGCTGCTAATGCAGAATCATGTCTTTATGCAGGTGCTTTATATTTATATAGTCTAGGTGTGCCTCACGATACAAGAAAGGCAGTATCACTTTTTGAGCAGTCATGTAAACTGCAGTATGGTGCAGGATGTTATACTTTAGGCTATCTTTTAAAAACAGGTTATGAAGATATTGCTGTAAACGAAAATATGGCAGAAAATTATTTTAATCAGGCATGTAAATACGGCTATACTGAAGCATGTAAGTAAAAGCCTGATTAAATATAAAGAATATTATATTTCTAGTAAATTAGATGATGCAGATTTTTGAAAACTGCTGTCATCCAGTAAATCTATTCTTCTAACATTTCCAAAATGTGTTTTTAAATACGTTGGCACATCTTTTTCTTTAAATAGTTTTACTGCCTGAATAGTTGCTTCCCCAGGCCTGTATATAACTTTATTGGCATACTCTTTTGGTATAAATTCAAGATCTGCCATTAAATTAACAAGTTCATCCTGCGGGTGAGTAGTGTAAAATATAAGCCCGTTTACAACACCTATACAGTCCCTTGTGTAATCTATTACAGAGCGGATATAAGAGCGTATTTGAAAAATTTCATTTAATTCTTCCTGAGTAAGAATAATTTCTGCAAACCTGTCCCTGTATAAATAAAAACCGCCAGGCACATCGCCGCCAAATACACGGACAGATAACCCTAAAGGCACGTTAGATTTAGAAAGTTCAAGCCGTGATTTTAATTGATATTTATTGTTTATAATACCGTGTTTAAGCATATATTTTACAGCCTGTAAAAGTGCTGTTAATGTAATACCGTCCACATCTTTTTCTTTATTTTCAATAGATGCAGGGTCTAAATTTTCATTAAATGATTTAATAGAGTTATAACCTAATGGTTTAACAGCTAAAAGGTTGCTGTTTCTTAAAAAAGGGAACTGCATATCTGTAAACAGGTTAGGTGTAGCATAATGGCACCTGTTTAACATATCAAGGGAAAAAATCAGCTGATTATTATTATCTGCATTTAAAAGCCTGAAAAAATGGGTAATATCGTAACTTGTGCTGCCTCTAGGCATAATCATTTCACACTGCTGCATACCTATTTCAAAGCTTACATACCTAAACATATCCATTAATGTTTCAGCACCGTAATGGTCATCCCCCTGAATAAGCACTAAAACACGTTCAATACCCCGAATTTTAAGTGCCTGATCTAAAAAATCAGGCAGTGCATCGTTATCCATAATATCTCTTAATTTTTCGTGGTATGAATGCACACCCTCTGATATAATCCTGTCTATCCCTGCAGAATAGCAGTAATATTTTATGCCTGAACGCTGCTGTATTAATAAAATACCGTCTGTAGGGCCGTCTTCTTTTCTAATATCAAAAGTGGAATAATTCTCTTTTTTTTCTATAACTAAAGGCTGTGCTTCTTCCACTGTTTTATTTTCTTCTGTTAAAATATTTTCATTTTCTTTAGTATCTTCTTTTGGTGCAGTTTTATTATCAGCAATATTTTCTTTTTTCTGATCTTTTGTGAAAAAAACAGCAGGGCGGGACATTTCTCCGGTATCAATATGTATATCTTTCTTAATAATCTGCTGGCAGGCAAGCCTGAACCCGGCATCAAGATTTATTTTAGCAAGATTTAAATTTTCTTTATATGTAGGTTTAGGGATAACACCACCAAGTATTTTAATTTTACATTTCCCGCACTGACCAACACCGTTACATAAAGTAGGATTAATTACATTATTTTCTAAAAGCAGTTTATAAAGGTTAGTGCCTGATTTTGCCTGTAATGTAATGTCGTTATCTTTATCTTTAATTGTAACAGTATAGGTTTTTTTAGAAAAAAACATTTTAGCCTCGTCAATATATTATTATAATACCAGTTACCATAGTGAGATACTTTAGAATATATACTAAATGGTATCTCTATGCAATAGTAAATTGTAGTTATTATGCTGAGTATAATTAAATATATTACTGTATTTGTCTAGTTGATTAAGTTATTTTATTAAAATAAATTATTGACAAATACTATTCATAGTATTATATAACTTTTTTTTAAGTATATTTGTAATTGAGGGATTTATGAAATATGCAGATATTCAAGATTTAAGTAATTTTGTGCTTGATTATGCTGTCATGTTAATGCGTTCAGGCGCCAATACAGAGCGGACTGTAAGAAATGTTACCAGAATATGTTCTTCTTTCGGGTATGAAGCATCAATAGCTGTTTTTCAAAGAAATATAACAATGACTGTGCATAATCCAAGTGATCACACTCAACGGGTAACTTTTGTAAGGCATCAGATGCCGCCCCATTTAAGTTTAAGTATTGTAAATGAACTTAGTGCTTTAAGCTGGGAAACATACGATACAGATATTAATTTATCAGATCTGCAGGAAAAATATAAAGATGTTATTTCAAAAGCCCATTCCAGCAACGTTACAGTTTTATTTTTTACATCTTTAGCAATAGCTGCTTTTTGCGAGCTTTTTGGTGGAGATAAGTTTTCTATGATAATAGTATTTTTATCTACTATTATAGCATTTTCTTTACGTCTTTTTTTAATTAAGATGCATTTTGATGTAAGAGCCATGATACTTACTGTATCTTTTACTGCATCATTTTTTTCATGGCTTATAGGCACATATTTAATTAATACCAGCACTCTTGATGTGGCAGTATCCACAAGTGTATTATTTTTAATACCAGGAGTTCATATTATTAATTCTGTAACCGATATATTAGACGGCCACGTTATTACAGGTATAGCAAGGGGCATAAGTGCTATGATACTTGTAATATGTATAGCCGTAGGGCTTTATGCCACATTATCATTAACGGAGCTTTTGCTATGATGGAAATATTATATTTATCTTTAGTAGAAGCAGTATTTGCATCCCTTGCTGCTATCGGTTTTGCTTTAATCAGCGACCCGCCGAAAAAATTAATAATATATACTGCTATATTAGCAGCTGCAGGCAGAGGGTTCAGATATTTTATTATTGCCCAGTATGGTATAGGCCTTTCTGTTGCCACCTTTTATGCAGCCTTAGTTATAGGTTTTTTAGGAATTTACATAGCAAATAAAGTAAGGTGTTCTATGGAAGTAATCTCTTTTCCTGCACTTCTTCCTATGATTCCCGGGCTTTATGCTTATAAAACTATATTATCTATTGTGGAATATAGTAAAACATTTGAACTTGGAAAAAAACAGGAGCTTATAGTTACTATTTTTGATAACGGTATTGCTACCACATCTATTATTACAGCTTTAGCTGTAGGTGTAACTATCCCCCTTTTAATATTCTATGAAAAATCATTTACTATGACAAGGAAAGTGAAGAAATCTGAGTAATTTTGGCACACCTTTTGCTATAAAATAAGCATAAGTGAATTAAAAAGTGAATTAAAAATGGCATTTATATTGCTTAAAGAAAAGTAAGAGGTGTGAAATGATAGGAATTTTTGATAAAACTAAAGTAACAGATTTAAACTTTGCTCTTGATACTTTATCTGTAAAAAACAACGGTATATCAAGAAATATTGCGAATCAAGATACTCCAAAATATAAAGCTGTTAAGTTAGTATTCAGCGAAGTTATGGATGAATACTATGCTAACGAAAGAAACCCTATGCCTTTACAGCGGACTAACCCTATGCATATGCCTACAGGTATAGAGGAGCTTGACCCAAGAACGATGGTTCGTTTTCAAAACAACCCGTCTTTAAGAAATGACGGTAACGATGTAAATATGGATTTTGAAATGAGTCAACAGGCTGATGCAGAGCTTAGGTATAAACTGCTTTCTCAAATTGCAGGCAAAAAAGTAACCGGGCTTGTAGCATTAACAAAAACACAGCCACAGTAGGAAAAAGGGGGTAAATTATGAGTTATTATGACGTATTAGATGTAGCAGCTACAGGGCTTTCTGCACAAAGAATAAGAATGAGTGTATTATCTTCAAATATGGCAAATGCTAACACTACTAGAACAGAAGACGGCGGGCCATACAGAAAGAAAAATGTTATATTTAAACAAGTATTGCAGGGTGAACATAAAGGCGGAGTTCAGGTGGATAAAATATATGAAGATACAAAGCCTCCACGGCTGCAGTATGACCCTACCCACCCTGATGCCAACGAGGAAGGGTATGTGGCTATGCCTAATATAAGCCCTGTGGAAGAAATGGTAAACCTTTTGGAAGCAGCAAGGGCGTATGAATCCAACTTATCTATATTACAGTCTGCAAAACAGCTTTCAAATGCAGCTTTAGAAATAGGCAGGCAGTAAAATGATTTAGTGGGAAAAATTTTCCCTGTTTAAATTTTTTTAGGAAATATTTTCAAATTACAGGCAATATTTTCCTAATTATAAAAATGTGTTGATACTTTATAAAAATAACTATATATTATGTATATAAGAGAAAGATAGGAGCAAAAAATGGCTGACATTAATAAACTGGATATTTTACTTCCAAACAGTCTACAGGCTAATTATAGTTCTACACAACAGCAGCCTAATGTTGTAGAGGGGGACAGCTTCTCTGATATTTTAAAAACAGCATTAAGCAGTGTAGACACTGCACAGCATAACGCAACAGAAGCTATTCAGCAGGCACTTAATGGAGAAAATACAGATGTCCATGATACTATGATAGCTATGCAGAAAGCAGATACTTCCCTTAAAATGATGATGGAAGTTCGTAATAAACTGTTATCTGCTTATCAGGAAGTTATTAAAACTCAAGTGTAGTAAAATAGTTTAGAATAACATCTAGTATTTTTCTGCACTTTTTTCACATCATCATGGCTTATTAGCCGTATCTTACTTTTCTTTTATTTTAACAATACTTTTTTGTCTGAATATGGGGTTTATATGAAAGGTGATATATCACTTTTAAAAGATTTATGGAATAATTTGCCTTTAAATTATAAAAAATTTATAGTTATCTTATTGATAGTTTTAGCTTTTTCATCATTTTTTGTAGTATATTACTTTAGTGATGGTTTAGAGGAGCTTATTAATATGAGCAGGAAAGTAAGTCCTGTTGAAAAATAAATTACATAAAAATAGGATAAAACATAAAATAATGCTTGTAACTATTGAATAAATTTTATATAGTGCAGTATATATCACTATTTTTATCAGTATTGTTTTGCAGTAAAATATGATGATAAATTAGTGTTTATGTTTTATTTTAGGTTTTTTGAAAATTTTAGAATAAAAATAGTGATAATATTCCATTATAAGTATAGGAGCTACCATAATGGCGATGCGTAATATATCCACACAATTTTTAGATATTTGGGCCAAATTAACCACATTACAAAAAGCGGCTATTGGTGCAGCTACTGTGGCTGTTGCTGCTTCTATTACTGTATTGCTTATCTGGGCTAACAAGCCTGCATATAAACCACTGTATACTGAAATGAATAAAGAAGATGTTCAGGCAGTAACAGATCAGCTGCGAGAAAAAGCAGTGCCGTTTCGTGTAAACGGCACATCTGTAGAAGTTCCACAAGACAATGTATATAACGCAAGAATGATGCTTGCAGAACAGGGGCTGCCTAAAAACCCGCCTGCTGCAGGTTTTGAGCTTTTTGATAAATCAAGTTTTGGTAAAACAGAGTTTATGCAGAATGTAGATTACCAAAGGGCATTACAAGGTGAACTTGGCAATACTATTGCTACTATGGATAAAGTATTAGAAGCTAAAGTCCACTTATCTATTCCTAAAGAGCGGCTTTTTGTATCAGAAGAACAGCAGGCGAAAGCATCTGTTGCTTTAAAGCTTAAATCTGGTCAGACTTTAACAGAAGACGAAGTCCGTTCTATCAGCCACTTAATAGCGGCGGCTGTAAAAGGGCTTACTCCTCAGAATATACAAGTGGTGGATACAGCAGGTAATTTGCTTAGTGCTTTTATGACTGAAGCAAATGAACCATACAGGCTTACACAAAATCAAATAAGTTATGAAAGAGATCAGGAAAAATATATAGAAGACAGGCTTAAAAACGCACTTCTTCCTATGCTGGGGCAGGATAACCCTTTTATAGTAAGAGTAAGTGTTGCTATGGATTTTAGTAAAAGGGAAACCATAAAAGAAAAATTTGGTGATACTCCTGTTGTTAGAAGTCAAAGGACATTAGAGATTAACAGCGAACAGACTGGTAAAGGTCCGCAGGGTATACCTGGAGTTGAATCAAATCTGGCAGAACCTGATATATTAGTTGATGGTATTATAAGCAAGTATTCTAAAACAGATGAAACTAGTAACTATGAAATAGATAAAACAGTTACAAGGGAAAATAAAGTTGGTGGCGAAATAAAAAGGCTTACTGTTGCAGTAGTAGTTGATGACAGGCAGGTTATAGAAACTGTTGACGGTAAAAGGCAGGTTGTTCGCAAGCCCTGGTCTGAAGACCAAATGGTAAAACTCAGGGCTGCTGTTGCTGCTGCTGTAGGTTACGATGCAGGCAGAACAGACGTTATTGAAGTTACAAACATATCTTTTGACACTACAAAAGATGAAATAGATTTATTAGCTGAAGAGAGTGCTAAACGTATGGAAATAATTAAATTAGTTGCGTCATATGCAACGGCGATTATACTCTTATTTGTATTCTGGCTGCTGATATTACGTCCTATCCTTAAAAGGATTGATAAAGCCAGAGAAATTGATGAAGAAATGCTTGGTGAATCAGCATTAGATGCACAAATGGCTGGGCTTGATATATCTGTTGGTGATGAAAGCGGTTTTCCTAAATCTGTTGAGGAATTAGAACGTGAAATAGAAGCAGAGTTAGAAGAATCTACACCAATTGATGTGGAAGCAGTGAAATCTAAAGTAATGCTGAAGAAAATTGAAGAACAAGCCAATGAAGACCCTGAGATGATAGCAAACTTAGTGAAAGCTATGATTAAAGGCGGTGGCGGACAAGGTGGAGGCAATTAGATATGGCTAAAGAAGATACATCAGCAATGATGGCTGCTATATCAGGGATACAGTCATCACAAGGTATGCGAAAAGCTGCTATTTTAATGGTTGCATTAGGAGAAGAAATTTCTTCTAAAGTTATGGCATTTCTTGATGATGAAGAAGTGTCAGATTTATCTAAAGAGATAGCATTAACAAGAGTTGTTCCACCGGAGCAAATAGATGAAGTTGTAGAAGAATTTTACAACATGATGCTTGCTAAGAAATTTATATCTAAAGGTGGTTTAGAGTATGCTAAATCTATCCTTGTTAAATCTCTTGGCCCAGAACGTGCAAGAAAAATCATTGATAGACTTACAAAAATGCTTGAACAGTCATCAGGTTTTGAGTTTTTAACTAAAATTGACCCTAAACAGCTTGCTAAGTTTATTATGAACGAACACCCGCAGACAATCGCCTTAATTCTTGCCCATTTAGACCCATCTCATGCTGCAGAATCTATGGCACAGTTGCCGGAAGATTTAAAAGCAGAAGTAGCTGTTCGTATAGCCAACTTACAGGATATATCACCTGCAGTTGTTAAAACTCTTTCTAAAGTATTAGAAGAAAGGTTTGAAGCACTTTCATCATATAATGTGGAAGTGGGTGGTGTTAAATCTGTTGCTGAAATATTTAACCGTATGGACAGGGTTGCAAGTAAAACTACTCTTGACAGGCTGGAAAAAGATTCTCCTGAATTAGTTGCAAAAATCAGAGATATGATGTTCGTATTTGATGATATTAAAGTTCTTGGAACAGCAGCTATACAAGAAATTCTTAAGAAAGCAGATAAGAAAGTTCTTACATTTGCCCTTAAAGGTGCTGATGAAGATACTAAGAAAAAGTTTTTTGAGAATATGTCAAAACGTGCTATGGAAACCATGCAGGAAGAAATGGACTATATGGGGCCTGTCCGCTTAAAAGATGTGGAAAAAGCACAGCATGAAATTGTTGCCATTGTTCGTGAGCTTGATGAAGAAGGAGTTATTAGTATCGGTGGCGGCGAAGAAGAACAATTTGTATAGTAACAACTTAAAAGCAAATATAATATATACTGACGAAATTATATTTCGTCAGTTTTACTTATTCTAATATAATTTTTCTTTACAGGTGAGAAAATATGTCATCAAAAGTGATTAAAGAGGATAGAACAGACGCAGTTTTTAAAATGCGTGAGTTTTCCACAGTAGAACGTGGGGAAAAGGATTACAACATACGTTCTTTTGCAGATGATGAAGAGCTTTCTATTCAGGATATGTTTAGTGATACTGGCGAAGATGAACCTGACACTATTGATGAATATGAAGATGAAGTAACTGATAAAGATTACTGGCCCCCGTCCCGTCTTGCAAAAGCAGAAGACGGAGTTGTAGGGGAGAAAATAGATTTACCTGAAGGTAAGCTAGGGCAGGGTTTTGTGGAAGCACCTATGTTTACTGATGAATTAGAAGATGCACCTAAACAACCCTCTATTATTCGCAGCAGAAATAACGAAAACCAGGATAATCAAGAAAGTTCTAACGATGACCTGCCGGGAGAAGATGTGCCTGTTATGGAATATAATCACAGTGAGCAGGAATATGAATCTGATGAAATGGAATCACCTTCTATAGTATTTCCTGCAAGTGATGAATTTATTGCAGACCCTAATATGAGTCCTTTAATTAGTGAAAGTGAGCTTGAAAGTTTAAAACAGGAATTACAGTCTTATAAAGATCAAATTGACAGTTATAAAACCCATGCAGAAGAAATGGAAGCCTTAAAACTAACAGTAGAAAAAGCTTTAATGGAAAGAGATAAACAGTTAGAAGATGTTACGAGCGAACTTACCACTTTAAAAGATACACTGCCTGAACAGTTAGAAAAATCAAAAGAAGAAGGCAGGCAGGAAGGCTATGAAAATGGAAAGCTGGAATTTGAAAAGCAGTATGAAGCAGATAAAGCAGATTACTTGTCAAAATTAGAAGGTTTTTATAGTAATGCACTTTCCAGCCTTGATAATATTAAAAAATCAATAGATGAAATAGATGAACAAATCCCATCAACTGTAGTTGGTTTTGTAAAAACATTAATAGGGGAAGAACGAAAAATAAACGATAATTTTGCCTTAAATTTAGTAAAACAAAATTTATCAAGACTACATGAATTTAGAGATATTAAATTTAAAGTAAACCCGGAAGATTTAGAAGTTACAAAACAGGGGCTTCCTGATTATGAAGTTACAGGTGATATATCTATTCCAAAAGGTGCTGTAATTGTGGAATCTAAATCCGGAGAAATAACTTTAAGTGTTGATACAATGATTAAAGATTTGGAAAACGAAATAAATGCGCAACTTGAATCTGCTGAAATCAGTAAATCCGACAACTAAAATAGTATTAACCGGCAGGGTAACAAAAATAGCCGGGCTTGTGGTGGAAGCTGACGGCCCCCTTATTAGTATAGGCAGTAGATGTGTAATACAAACTGTTACAGGCACAGAGCTATATGCTGAAATAATAGGCTTTAGAGACGATAGAGTTGTTTTAATGCCTTATGGGGAAAGCGAGGGTATTGCACCTGGCAGTATTGTAAAAGAAGTAAGCGACGGTAATAAAGTATTTGTAGGGGAAAGCCTTTTAGGCAGGGTGCTTGACGGTTTTGGTAACCCAATGGATGGTAAAGGCCCTTTAATAAATGTAACCCCTGTTCCCATATCATCATCACCACCGCCGCCTTTATTAAGACGTGTTATAAAAACACCTGTATCTACAGGAGTAAAAGCTATTGACGGGCTTTTAACATCGGGAAGCGGCCAGCGTGTTGGTATATTTGCTGGTTCTGGTGTTGGTAAAAGTGTGCTTTTAGGTATGATTGCAAGAAATACAAGTGCAGAAGTAAACGTTATTGCCTTAATAGGTGAACGGGGCAGAGAAGTAAGAGAGTTTATAGAACGTGATTTAGGTGAAGAAGGCCTGAAAAGAAGTGTTGTAGTTGTGGCAACTAGTGATCAGTCTGCACTTGTTAGAAGGCTTGGTGCTTTTGTAGCTACAGCCGTTGCAGAATATTTTAGAGATCAAGGCAAAGAAGTAATGCTTATGATGGATAGTGTTACCCGTTTTGCAATGGCACAGCGTGAAATAGGGCTGACTGTTGGGGAGCCGCCTACATCTAAAGGTTATACACCTTCTGTTTTCGGGCTTTTACCAAAACTTTTAGAACGGGCAGGCACAACTGAGGGGGAAGGTTCTATTACAGGGCTTTACACAGTATTATCAGAAGGTGATGATATGAACGATCCTATTGCAGATACTGTTCGTTCTATTATAGACGGCCATATTGTGCTTGATAGAAGTTTAGGTGCTAAAAACCATTTTCCTGCAATTAACGTAATGGTTAGTGCATCACGTCTTATGACAGAAGTTGCATCTCCTGAACATATTGCAATGGCAGGTAGAATGCGAGATTTAATTGCCACATATAAAGAAGCAGAAGATTTAATTAATATAGGTGCCTACTCAAAAGGTTCTAACCCGAAAATTGATGAAGCCATAGCAAAAAATAATGCTATTACTGCCTTTTTAAAGCAGGATAAAAACGAAAAATTTACTATGGAAGAAACTTTGGGTATTATGCAGACAATAGTCGGCAGTTAGTAGTGTATGAATAAAAAATTTAAACTTGAAAAAGTGCTGGAATTAAGAGAGAAAGCACTGGAAAGAGAAAAAATAAAATTATCAGAACTGCAGAAAATAGAATCAGATATACGGGCAGAACTGCAGCTTATAAAAGATGAAATAAATAAAAAATCGGCAGAATTAGAAGAAGACAGGCAAAAAGGTATCTTTCAGTTTATGGAGATGTATACAAAATATATTAAAATGAAAGAAAATGAACTGCTGGAATGTGAAACAAGAAGAAAAACAGCGGAACAAAATATATTACAGCAAAAAGAAGTATTAAAAAAAGCATTAAACGATCTTAAAGTAATGGAAAAACTGAAAGAAAAACATTTACAAGATTATCAGGTATTTATGAAAAAGCAGGAAGAACTGCAGATAGATGAAATAAATATTACAAGACGAGCCAAAGAATAACAGGAGAGCAGTATGAAAAAGATTATAGTTTTATTTTCCATATTATTTATATTTAATTCAGCTTATGGGCAGGAAGAAGCACAAAATCAAAATAGAAATGTTATAGATACTACTTCCATATTAAAAGAATTACGTGAAAAAGAGAAAAATTTAAATATACGAGAAGCAGATTTAAATGCAAAAGAAGCACGTTTAAACGCAATGGAACAGGATTTACTTGCAAGAGAAAGCGATATTAAAAAAATACGTGATGAAGTATCTACTCAGTTACAGTCTTTAGGCGAGAAACAAAATAAAGAGCTTGATAAATTAGTAAACGTATATTCTAAATCAAAACCAAAATCAGCAGCAAGTATTATTGTTACAATGGATATTGATACAGCTGTTGCCATATTCAGCAGAATGACACCTAACGTGGCAGGTAAAATATTAAACGAGCTGGGTAAATCTAACCCTGACTATGCATCTAAAATGGCAGAACGGTTGACATATCAGCCGGTTTTTGGAGACGAGAAAAAGAAATAAATATATGAATGTATTATTTTCGCCCACCATATGTGAAGATTTCATAATAAAAACAGGTAATAAAGAGGGCTATGAACAGTTAAGGGAAGCAGCTGTAAGAATGGGTGTGCCTTCTCTTGAAGAAAGTGCCTGTTTTGCACTTACTAATATTGTATCTATAAAACAGCCTGAAAAAAGTATAGATATAGGTTGTGGCATAGGGGTATCCAGCTATGCCGTATTAAAAGGCTGCCCTGATACCCACCTTACAGCCCTTGACGGTAATTTGGAACGTGGTCTTTTCTTTCAAAACTATTTTAAAGATTATAAAAATGTAACATATTATCAAATGCGTGGGGAACAGTATCTTAAAACATGTGAAGATAGGTTTGATTTTGCTTTTGTAGATAGTGTTAAACGGGAATATACTAATATCTGGCAGCTTTTACGACCAAAATTAAAAGAAAAAGCATGTGTAGTATTTGATGATATATTAATTTACGGTTATGTATTATGTGAAGAAAGCGAAACACCCTATAAATATCAATCAAATAGACGGGAAGTAATTAATTTCATAAAAGAAATTTTTGAAGATAAATCATTAAATGTGCAGCTTATACCAGTAGGTGCCGGACTGCTTGTTATCTCTTTAAA
>RCNI01000716.1_pt1 | contig 19821 bp, 16 predicted proteins | sample 2041151 | NCBI WGS metagenome assembly RCNI01 (sample SAMN09708214, study PRJNA481090) | feces metagenome | isolation source: feces | place: Antarctica: Albino Rookery | reverse complement strand
AATATATCTTTTTTCATTCTTCAAATATATTTCAAAGTATAGGAGAAATTTACTATTTATTAAGTAAATATAAAAAAAAATTAAATACCACCTTTTCTCAACTATATCTTAACCAAATCTTCCGTTTATATAATCTTCTGTTCTTTTATCCATTGGATTTTCAAATATTGTTTTTGTATCATTAAATTCTACAACTTCTCCATTTAAGAAAAATGCTGTATCATCAGATATTCTATTTGCCTGTTGCATATTATGAGTTACTATTACGATAGTATATTTTCCTTTTAATTCTTCTATTAATTCTTCAACTTTTCCTGTTGATATAGGATCAAGTGCAGATGTTGGCTCGTCCATTAATATTACCTCAGGTTTCATAGCAATTGCTCTAGCTATACAAAGTCTTTGTTGCTGTCCTCCTGATAAACTAAGTGCAGAACTTTTTAATCTATCTTTTACCTCATCCCAAATAGCTGCTCCTTTTAAACTTTCTTCAACTATTTTGTCTAATTCTTTCTTGTCTTTTATTCCCTGAATTTTTGGACCATAAGTTATATTATCGTATATACTCATTGGAAATGGATTTGGTTTTTGAAATACCATACCAACTTTTGTTCTTAATTCTATTACATTTTGTTTATTTATATCTTCTCCGTCTAGATTAATTTCTCCATAAATTTTTACATTATCTATTAAATCATTCATTTTATTTAAAGTCCTTATAAATGTAGATTTTCCACATCCTGAAGGTCCTATAAGTGCAGTAACTTTTCCCTCTTTTATATTCATATTTATATCTTTTAATGCTTGTTTTTCACCATAATAAAGGTCTAAATCTCTTACAGATATTTTGGTTTTATTATATATTTCCATTTAAATATTCTCCTTATAAATAAATTTTATTAAATTTATATTTTAATTTATGTATATTTTAAATTATTAAAATTAGTATTTAGCTTTACTTAATTTCTTTCCTGCAAATTTTGCTAATGTATTTAATACCAACACTATTACTATTAAAATTATTCCTATTGAAGACGCTGTGACTATATCTCCACTTTCTTTTGTTAGAAGGTATGAGTGAACTGTTAAAGTTCTAGCACTACTCATAATTCCTTCAGGTAATTTTGCAACTGTTCCTGCTGTTAATAATATAGCAGCTGATTCTCCAATAACACGACCTATAGAAAGTATCACTCCAGATATTATTCCAGGCATGGCACTAGGTACAATAACTTTATATAATGTTTGTAATTTAGTAGCTCCAAGTGCAAAAGATGCTTCTCTATAGCTTTGTGGTACAGTTTTTAATGCTTCTTCTGTAGTTCTTATAATTACAGGCAATATTATTATCGCAACTGTTAGTGAACCTGATAATAATGAATATCCCATTTTCATAAAAGATACAAAGAATATTCCACCAAATAAGCCGTATATTATAGATGGAATACCAGCTAAACTTTCTGTGCAGAATCGTATTGAAGATACTAATCTACCTTGTTTTGCGTATTCTTGTAAATATATAGCCGAAAGTATTCCAATTGGTGCGGAAACTAAAATTGCTATTAACACTGTATATACAGTAGCAATAATCATAGGATAAACTCCTCCATCACCAGATGTTTGATAATCACTAAAAATAAAATTAAGACTTATATTACCTATGCCTTTATAGAAAATATATCCTACTATAACTATTAGCATTGATACTGTAATAAATGCAGATAAATAAATTAAATTTTTTAATATGTTATCCTTTAGACTTCTAGATTTATTCATTATTTCACCGCTTTCTTTGTTATTTTATTAAGTACTATATTTAAAATTAGAATAAATGTAAATAATACAACTCCTGTTGCAAATAACATCTCTTGATGTGTTCCATAAGCATATCCCATTTCAAGTGCAATGTTTGTTGTAAGTGGTCTGACGCTATCTGTTATACTTGTTGGTATTGTAGGTGAATTTCCTGCAACAAGTATTACTGCCATTGTTTCCCCTAAAGCCCTACCTATTCCAAGCACAACTGCTGCTAGTATTCCTGATTTTGCTGCTGGTAGAATTACTTTGAATATCGTTTCTATTTTTGATGCTCCTAATGCATATGAGCCTTCTTTATATGCATTATCTACTGATCTTATAGCAGTTTCTGATACTGATACAATAGTCGGCAACATCATTATTGAAAGTACCAATATTACAGCTAATAGACTTTGTCCTTTTGGAAGATTAAATATACTCTGTATACCTGGAACTATAACTGCAAGTCCAAACATTCCATAAAGTACTGACGGTATTCCTGCTAATAGTTCTACTGCTGATGATATTTTAGATGATAATTTTTTAGGTGCTATTTCTGCTATAAATATTGCTGTAAGTATTCCTATAGATGTTCCTATAACTATAGAACCAAAAGTTGCAAGAAGTGATGCTATTATCATAGGTGCTATTCCAAATAATTTTGATGATGGTACCCATTCAGTTCCTGTAAGAAAACTTATTATTGAGTATCCTTCAGTTAAAAATGGTTTTGAACCTTTATAAAATACAAATCCTGTTATAACTACTAAACTTATTATAGATATTGTTGCACTTACTAAAAATATATACTTCATAATTCTATCTAAAGCATATTTTGTATTTAAGTTTTTTATTTTTTTATCTTTGATTTTTGATGATTCCATTACTTCTGTGTTTATTGACATATTACTCCTCCTAAAATACTTTTGTTTTTTCTCTCTTTTCATCACAAAATATATTTTAGTTTATATTTTTTAAATCTATATTTAATTACAGTTAAAATTTTCGTAAAACTATTAATTCTATTTAACAGATTTAACAATTTTTAAGTTATTTTATTCTATAAAATAAAGAAATCCCCTATAAATATATAATAGGAGATTCTTTATCTTGTATTTTATTTTGGGTTAACTAATTAATTTTTATAAATCCTTCTTCTTCCATTATTTTCTGACCTTCATCACTTAATATAAAGTCTATTAATTTTTTTCCATTTTCAGATAATCCTTCTTGTTTATCTACTAAAATGAATGGTCTTGATATAGGATAACTTGAATTAACTACATTTTCATCTGTTGGTTCTGCATTATCTATACTTAAAGCATTTATACTTTCATCAACATATCCAAAAGATATATATCCTATTGAGTTTTCATTTCCTTCTATAGTTGATTTTATATTGCCAGAACCATCGCTTATCTGTGCATCTTTTAATAATTCTGTAGATTCAAATCCTAATATTTCTTGGAATCCATCTCTTGTTCCTGAACCTTCTTCTCTAGATACAACAACTATTGGAGCATCATTTCCTCCAACTTCTTTCCAATTTTTTATTTTTCCTGTATAAATATCTTTTACTTGCTCTTTAGTAAGATTTTTTACTTTATTATTTTTATTTGTTATAACTGCTATTCCATCTGTAGCAATTTTTGTTTCCTGTAGTCCTGCATTTTTTTCTTCATCTTTTAAATCTCTAGATGACATTCCTATTTCAGATACTCCATCAATTACATTTTTTATACCTGCTGAAGAACCTATCTGCTGTATTTCAACACTAATTCCTTCATTATTTTTTTCAAATTGTTCTGCAACTTTTTCCATAGATGGTCCTATTGATGTAGAACCTGAAACACTTATTGCTGTTTTTGTTCCTGCTGAAGAACCATTATCTTCTGTTTTTCCACATCCTGTAGATAGTACTCCTATTGCTAGTATTCCTGCTAATAAAAGTGATATTCTCTTGTTTTTCATCTCAATATTCCTCCGCTTTTTATAAATTATTTATTAATTATTACATTATCTATGATAAACAATTTATATTAAGTTAATATTATAAATCTGTTAATGCAGAGTAAAGTAAGTTAATATTTTGAAATTAATTTAATATTTATAAAACAATCATATTTCCATATAAAAAAAGTTGCTACAATAAATTTCATTGTAACAACTCTTTTTTTAATAAAATCCCATTTTATCTACATATTCTATTACTATTTCATCCATTTTATCTTCTGCTTTTTCTATAGATTTGCATCCTTTAAATATTGGATTTCTATATTTATGAGATAAAAGTTCTTCCTTTTTATTTTGTATTCCCAAAACATATTTTGACCTAATAAAATCATTTTTTTCAACATATGATATATGTTTTATATATTTTATTGATCTAAATAATATTTGTGCCTTTCTTAAATCATTTTCAATGCATGTATAATAAAGAACTGCTGTATTTATAAGTCCTCTAAAATACATTTTTTCATTTGATTTTTTGAATCTATTTGGATTTCCATCTCTAAGATTCCATATTATTTCTTCTATTTTATATCCAGAATATTTTCCATCTATTATCTTCTGAAATAATAATGTCTGTGCTGCTATACAAAGAGAAATTATATTATCATCCGTTATTTCTATTTCTTCTAATTCTTTTTCTAATCTTGATGTTAAATATTTTTTAGTATCTTCAGATATAACTTTTTCACCTATTAATGAGTTTGAATACATTATAGATGTTTTAAATATTTCATCTTTTTTTATATTATTAAAATTCGTTCCATCCCCATATAAAAAACTTGGTATACACATAGTAAAATCTATTATTAATGTAGATAATATAAGAATTGGTAATTTAAAATATACTCCAAAAATTATGCATACTATAGATAGAAATAAATCACTTTTAGGGCCTGCTAAAAGCACTCTTTTCCAAGCAATTGTATGTCTATCATATTCTAGGTCATTTCTAATTTCGTTATTTTCAATATGTGCTCTTCCAAGATAAGTTCCTTGTAATCTATTTTTTTCTATTTTTATAAATTTTTTATCTTCTCTTATTATTATAATTGGACCTGCATATAATCTTGTAAACCTAAGTCCATTCATTTCAGCTACTTTTCCATGCATAAATTCATGAAATAATACAAATATACTAATCTGTATTAAAAAACATACTGATATATAAAATATATTAATATCTAAATACGCTATTCCAAAACCAATAAAAGCTCCTATCGAAGTATATATAAGAAGTCTAATAAATCTATATAGTATATTCAAATTTATATCTCCAATTCTAATTTATTTACAAGTTCTGCAAATACTTTTAATGCTTTCTCAACAGATTCTTTCTTTTCCATATCTACTCCAGCTTTTCTTAATTGATCTAATGGATATTCTGAACCACCGCTTTTTAGGAATTCTATATATCTATCAACAGCTGATTTTCCTTCTGTCAATATTTGAGAACTTAAAGCACTAGCAGCTGAGAATCCTGTTGCATATTTATATACATAGAAGTTTGAATAGAAGTGTGGTATTCTTGCCCATTCAATTCCTATCAATTCATCTACATTAGTAGATTCACCATAGTATTTTTTATTAAGTTCATAATATATTTCGGTAAAATCGTCTGCTGTAAGTGGTTTACCTGATTCTACTTTTTCATGGGTAATTTTTTCAAATTCAGCAAACATAGTCTGTCTATATACAGTCGTTCTAAATTGTTCTAGATAATAGTTTAAAAGATATATTTTTTCATCTTTTGTTTTAGCATTATCTAATAAATAATTTACTAATAGTAATTCATTAGTAGTAGATGCTACTTCAGCTACAAATATTCTATAATCTGAATATATATATGGTTGTGTTGTTCTTGAATAATAGCTATGTACAGAATGTCCTAATTCATGTATTAATGTAAATAATGAATTTAAGTCTTCTGTATAACTAGTTAATATATATGGCTGTGAATCATAACAACCCCATGAATATGCTCCACCTTTTTTACCTTCATTTTCAAAGGCATCTATCCATCTTTCATCAAATGCCTTTTGTATTATAGATAAATATTCATCTCCTAATGGTTTTAAAGCTTTCATTATTATTTCTTTTGCTTCTTCATAAGGAATTTTATATTCAAATTTTTCTGCTAGAGGAACATATAAATCATACATATGTATATCTTTTAGTCCTAATATTTTTTTCTTAATATCTATGTATTTATTTAAAGCAGGTATACTTTCATGTACAGCATCTATTAAGTTATTGTATACTTCTACATTTATATTATCTGCAAACAGTGAACCTTCTATTGCAGAATTATGTTTTCTCATCTTTGCATATAATATTTCTGATTTTATAGCTCCATAAAGACTTGATGCATATGTATTTTTAAATTTTTCATAAGTTGAAAATTCCCCATTGAATGCATCTTTTCTAACTCTTCTATCTCTACTTTTTATAAGTAATGAATAGTTGAAATGGTCTATTTTTATTTTTTCTCCATCTTCTCCATCTATTTCAGGAAATTCCATATCTGCATATGCAAGCATGTCATACACACTTTCTGGAACTGATGTAAGTTCTGATACTGAAGCTAATATTTTTTCCTCATTTTCAGATAATGTATGCGGTTTATCTCTTAATATATCTTCTATAAATTTTTTATAGAAAGATAGCTTTTCATCTTTTAAATAATCATTAAGTATATCTTCATTCATAGATATGATTTCTGGTACTATATAAGAAGATGCTACCCCAAAATCAGTTGATATCATTTCTGATTTTACAGAGTTTGCTTGATTATCATTTTTTCTAGTATCTTCATGATGCTTCATATGTGTATATACATATAATTTTTCTATTACTCTAGATGCTTCTTCTAATGTAGTTAAAGCTTCTAATAAATTTTTCTTATCTTCAGACAATTTACCTTTATAAATTTTTATTTTTTCAGTTAAATCGGCTGCTTTTTTCATATCTGCTTCAATACACTCTTTATTAGGATACATTTTTTCAAGATCCCATTTATATTTTTCTTCAATATTTTTTCTTTCTATTCCCATTTTTTCCCTCCTAATTATTTATAGAGAAATATACAACAAAAATATTTTTAAATAAGTTTAAAGTACTGCTATCAATATAGCACCTTCTGCTGTAAATGTTCCCATGATAGGTCCAATATTGGCAATAAAAGTTTTTTCAAAGTTATAGTGGTCTTCTATAAACTTTTTAATCTTTTCTGCTTTTTCTGGACAGTTTGCATGACCAACTATTATATCTTTACTCTCTATTTCATTTATATCAACACTATTTTTAATATATGTGAATAACTTTTTAAGACTATTTCCCTCTCCTCTAGCTTTATCTATCGGTTTTACAAGTCCTTCATCTATTTTTATTATTACTTTAAAGTTTAGTGCATTTATTAATTTTCCAGCTATGGGATTTACTCTACCACCTTTTATAGCATTTTCTAATGTATTTAAAGTTCCATAAAAAATTATATCTTTTTTCATTTGTTCTACTGCTTCTAATATTTCGTCCATATTTTTACCATTTTTTATAAGTTCATATGTTTTTAATATCATAAGTGCAGCACCTATAGATCCACTTTCAGTGTCTATAACTTCTATTCTTTTATCTTTATATTCTTCTAAGTACATATTTTTTGAAATAACAGCATTACTATATGTACTCGATAATTTAGATGTAAGAGTAAATACTATTATTTCTTCATAATCTTCTCTTTTATATAACTCTAAAAATCTTTCAAGAGATGGACTTGATGTTTTTGGAAGTTCTTTAGATTCACCCATTTTTTCATAAAACATTTTTTCATCTATGTCCACTCCACTAATATAAGATTCTTCTCCAAAAGCTACATTTATTCTAACTATATCAGGATCTACTAATGCTAATATTTCCTTAGGAAAATCACACGAACCATCTGTAATAATTTTTATATTTGACAATTTAAAACACCTACTTAAACCTTTCTTTTTTAATTTAACTATCAATTATATTTTATCTATTTTTTATATTTAAATCTACCATTTTTACAATGTTTTAGGCTTTTATTTATCTATTTTTAGTCCGAGATTTTACATATGGTGTCGTAAATTTAGAAACTATACCAACAAATATTCCTGTAACTAAAGATGTTATAAGCATAAATGGAAGATATGTTGTCATTGCAATGTTTTTGACTATTATTGATGCAACTATTAATTGTCCAATATTATGTCCTATTGCACCTATTATACTTATTCCTATTATAGAAAATCCTTTTATTTTATTAAATAGATACATTAAAATCAAACTCAAATATCCTCCACCTATACTAAACATCAAATATGATATAGGTCCAGTAAATATAGTCGATAATATAATTCTTACTGTTAGTATTATAAATGTATCTTTAAAACCAAACGTCATAAGCGCTACTAAAGTTATTATATTACTTAATCCCAATTTCGCACCTGGAAATACAGCTATCATTGGATTAGGAATAAATCCTTCTATTATATACAAAATCAAACTGTATCCTACCATAAGACTTAAAAAAGTAATTTTTTTAGTATCTATTAATTCTTTTGACATATTACGCTCCTTTTATAAAATACACTTTCATATATTTAAATTCTTATTTATTTTTTATTATAACATACTACATCATAATGTTACTTTTATTGATTCTCATTTATTTTCTATATTATAAAAAAGATGTAGATAAATCTTATAAAAAATTCATCTACATCTTCCTTTATAATATAGAATTTTGGGAAATATATTAAATACTTATTTGCTTAATGCTTTTGATTTTTCAGTACATTCATGTACAGCATTTATTACTGCTGATCTTAATCCTTTTTCTTCAAGAACTTTAACAGCTTCTATTGTTGTTCCTGCTGGTGAACAAACCATATCTTTTAATTCTCCTGGATGTTTTCCTAACTCAAGAACCATTTTAGCTGAACCTAAAACTGTTTGAGCTGCAAATTTATAAGCCTGTGGTCTTGGCATTCCATCAAGAACTGCTGCATCTGCCATAGCTTCTATGAACATAAATACATAAGCTGGACCTGAACCACTTACACCAGTTACTGCATTCATTAATTTTTCAGTAACTATTTCTGCTTCACCAAATGATTCGAATATTTTTTTTACTTCTTCTAATTCTTCTTTTGTAACATTTTTATTAGCACATATGCCTGCCATACCTTCTCCAACTAAAGCTGGTGTATTAGGCATTACTCTTATTACTTTTTTATCTTCTCCTACTATTGCTTCTAACTGTTTTATCTGTTTTCCTGCTGCTATAGATATAACTAATTGATCTTCTCTTACTAATTCAGCTATTGGAGACATAGCAACTTCTAGTATATTCGGTTTTAATGCTATTATAAATGCATCACAATTTTTAACAACTTCTGCTGAATCTGTTGTTATATTGACACCATGTTCTGATTTTACTTTATCTAGTGATGGCTGATAAAGGTCTGCAACAGTTATATCTTCTGGTTTTAAAAGACCAGCTTTAACTATTCCACCTAGCATAGCACTTCCCATATTTCCTGCACCAATTAATCCTAATGTTTTCATATTAAAATTTCTCCTTAATTATCATATTTCAAAATAAATATATTTGAATTTATTCATTATATTTTTTATTCAAAATTTTCTTTCTACAATGAATATTATAGCTAAATTTAATATATTTATCCAATGCTTCTTTGTTATCGTTTTCTTCTTTTTTATATCTTTTTTATATAATAGTAATATTTCTTTTTATCTAATTAATGTAGGGGATAGAATCCCTTTTAATATTCTATCCCCTTGAAATTCATATATTTAAATTAATATTTATTATTCTTAGAAGCTTTGTTCTGTTCTTCCTATTATTTCATCCTGTAAAGCTCTACTTAAGTTATTGAAATGATCACTGTATCCAGCAACTCTTACTATTAAATCTTTATATTCATCTGGATTTTTCTGAGCTGCTAATAATACATTTTTATCAAATACGTTAAACTGTATATGATGTCCATCCATATTGAAATATGATCTTATTAGGTTTGCCATATTATCTAATCCTTCTTCACCCTGTACAACTGATGGTGCAAATCTCTGATTTAATAGAGTTCCTCCTGTTTTTAAATGGTCCATTTTAGCACAAGATTTTATAACAGCTGTTGGTCCATTTGTATCTCCACCTTTTTCTGGTGATATACCTTCTGAAACTGGTTTTTCAGCAAGTCTACCATTTGGACTAGCTCCCATAACTTCTCCAAAGTATACGTGACAAGTTGTTGGTAACATATCAACTCTGTAGTGTCCTCCATTAACTGTAGGTCTTCCTGTAACTTCACTATAGTATAAATTAAATACATCTTGCATTACTGAATCTGCATATTCATCATCATTACCATATTTTGGAGTTTTATTTTTTACCATATTAAGTTCTACTTCATATCCTTCAAAGTTAGCTTCCATAGCTTTTAATAATGTATCCATAGTGAATTTTTTATTATCAAATACATTGTATTTTATAGAAGCTAAACTATCAGTTATTGTTCCTATACCAACACCTTGTATATATCTAGTGTTGTATCTAGCTCCACCTCTTTGATAGTCTTTTCCTTTTGCTATACAGTCATCTACTATAGAAGACATTAATGGGCATGGCATATGTTCTGCGCATATTTTTTCTATTATAGCATTTCCTCTAATTTTTACATCTACCATATAGTGTAATTGTTTTTTATATGCTTCAAATAACTCATCATAAGATTTGAAATCTCTTGGATCTCCAGTTTCTATACCTATCTGTTTTCCAGTGTATTTATCAAATCCATTGTTTAATGTTAATTCTAATATTTTTGGTAAGTTCATATATCCGGTTAAAACATATGCTTCTTTACCATAGCATCCTGTTTCAACACATCCACTTGTTCCACCAAGTCTTGCATCTTGCATTGTTTTACCAGCTTCAAGAAGTTCTTGTATTACAGCTTCTGTATTATAAAATGCTGGCTGTCCCCATCCTTTTCTTGATATTTCACAAGCTCTTTTTAAGAATTTCTGAGGAGTTTTTCTACTTATCTGTACATTTGAACTTGGCTGAACTAATTTCATTTCATCCATTACATCAAGTATTATGTAACTTACTTCATTTACACCGTCTTGTCCATCTGGTCTTATACCACCAGTATTTATATTTACGAAATCTGTGTAAGTTCCACTTTCTTTTAATGTTATACCAACTTTTGGTGGTGCTGGCTGATTATTAAATTTAACCCACATACATTCTAATAATTCTTGAGCACCCTCTCTTGTTAATCTTCCTTCTTCTACATCTTTTTCATAGAATGGATTTAAATGTTGATCTAATCTACCTGGAGAGAATGCATCCCAAGTATTAAGTTCTGTTGTTATACCTATATGAACAAACCAATACATCTGTATTGCCTGATGGAATGTTTTTGGTGCATGTTCTGGTACAACATCACAGTTTTCAGCTATTAATAATAAATCTTTTTTTCTCTGTTCATCATTTGTTTCAGCTGCCATTTTTCTAGCAAGTTCTGCATATCTTTTTCCTAATATTATCATTGCTTCACATGATATGGCCATTGCTTCTAAGTCAGCTTTTTTATCGTATGCTTCTGAATCATTTAAGAAATCAAGTTTTGATATTTCTTCTTCTATATCTTTTTTAAGATCAGCAAATCCTTTTCTATATATTATATCTCCACAAACTGTATGTCCTGGAGCTCTCTGTTCCATAAACTCAGTAAACATTCCTGCTTCATAAGCATTTTTCCATTCAGTAGACATAGCATTAACGATTTTTTTTCTTGTCTGTCTTTTTTCCCAGAATGGTATTATTACTTCTTTTTGTATTCTTTTATCTTCTTCAGTTACTTTAAAGTCAACTATATCTCTATCATTCATAATTTCCATATCTTCTATAGTATGACAACATATATCTGGATATGTAGGAGCTGCCTGAGCTGAATCACCTTTTTCTCCAACTATTAATTCTCCATCATTTATACATAATGTTCTATTTTCTACAAAATGTTTAAATGATAATGCTCTTAATACTGGCATTTCAACACTACCTTCATATTTTTTATAGGCTTCTGTGAAAAGTACCGCTCTTTCTATTGATATGTGCGGTTTAGTTGTTACACTTGCTTCTCTTAATTTTTTAGTTCTTTCAAAAGTTCCTCTTCCCATGGTATTATCCTCCTATTTTTACATTTTGGAAATTATTATTTTCAAATAATGATTTTATTTCATTCATTTTTTCATCTGAAGGTTTTGTAAATTCTTCTCCTTCATATACTTTATCTAATTTAGTGTATTTATGCTTACCGATATCATGATATGGTAATAAATTTACAGCTTTTATATTTAGAGGTTTTAATAACTCTATCATTTTTAGAACCTCTTCATTATTTTCATCTACGTTCACTCCACCAATTAGCGGTATTCTTATATTTATATAAGCTCCTTTTTCACTTAAGAAGTGTAAGTTTTTAAGTATTAAATCATTTGATTTTCCTGTAAATTTCTTATGTTTTTCTTCATCTACCAATTTAATGTCAAATAAAAATCTATTGGCATAGTTTATAATCTTTTCATAGTTTTGAGTTGGGGCATATCCACAAGTATCTATAGCCACATCTATACCTTTATTTTTACAACCTTTAGCAAGTTCACAGATAAAATCCATATCTTGAACCATTACTTCTCCACCTGATAATGTAACTCCACCACCAGATTCTTCATAAAACATTCTATCTTTTTCTATATTTTTTAATAATTCTTTTACTGTATATTCTTGACCTACTATTTCTCTAGCATTATTTATACAGTAATCTAAGCATGTTTCACAAAGTTCACACTTATCTTTATTTAATCCTACACATCCATCTTTTTTTATTATTGCATCATGTGGACAGACTTCTATACATCTACCACAAGCTCCACATCTTTCTTGATTATATAGAACTTCTTTTTTATATGATTGACTTTCTGGGTTGTGACACCAAATGCATTCAAGTGGACATCCTTTAAAAAATACAGTACTTCTTATTCCAGGTCCATCATGTATACTACACTTTTGAAAGTTAATAACTAATGGTTTCATAAATGCATCTCCTATTTTTTATTTCTATAAATTAATTTTTGATAATTATTTAACTCTTATTTTCAAAACAAAAAGATAAATACTTCATTTGTTTATATACTTATCTTTATAAAATTAAAATCGTATTGAAATTTTATTAATTATCTAAAACAATAACCTTATGTATTGAATATTATCATATGAAAATTTCAAAGTCTATAAATTTTAACAATCCTGCTATACCAATATCATATTGTTATTATTTTATTAATAACAAAATAATATCGTTTTCTTTTTTCATTCCTTAAATAAAAAAATACTGCAATGTATAATCACATTGCAGTACTTATAAAACAAAATAAATATTCTATTTTAATATATTAATAGTTAGAATATATATTTTCTAAACATAAAATCTTTATTTTTTAAAATTTAATTTCTAATTCTTTTTCTCTTCCATTTCTAATAACAGTTATTTTTACTTTATCACCTTTTTTAAATTTATATAGCACTTTGTTTAAATCATTCATACCAGTTATACTATCATTATCAATTTTTACGATAACATCTCCAGATTTCATACCTGATTTTTTAGCTGAAGACCCTGATACAATTTCTACTACATATACACCATTTTTTCCTGTTAAATCCTGTCCTATAGCTTGTTCATATGATTCTAGATCAGTACCTTTTATTCCTAAAGTAACTTTTTCATAGCTTCCATCTTTTACTACTTTTTCTATCACTGTCTTAGCTGTATTTATCGGTATTGCAAACCCTAATCCTTCCCCTTGCGATGCTTTAGCGGTATTTATACCTATTACTTGTCCTTTTTCATTTAATAATGGTCCTCCACTATTACCAGAGTTTATACTTGCATCTGTCTGTATTAAACCTGTCATATTACTAGATTGACTCGTGCTTATTGTTCTATTAAGTCCACTTATTATCCCTTGTGTAACACTTTTTTGAAGATCTAACCCAAGAGGATTCCCTATTGCTATAGATATATCACCTACTTCTACATCATCACTATTTCCTAAATCGGCTGCTGTAAGACCAGTTTTATCTACTTTTACTATAGCTAAATCCATTTGAGGATCATACCACATAACCTTTCCATCTATATCAGATCCATCACTGAATAAGACATTAACATTTGTAGCATCTCCATCTGATACAACATGTGAATTTGTAAGTATATATCCATTTGAATCCACTATTATACCTGTCCCAACACCATGTGTCTCTTGTGGTATAGCAAACATATTATCTTCACTAACACTAGTTGTTGTTATCCCTACAACAGAAGGTGTTGCTTTTTTTGCAACAGCTTGATATACATTCTGTGCTTTTGATGTTTCACTTACAACTATATTTGATGTTTGTCCATTACTACCTATTTTGTCCTTTAAGGCAAATAATGTTAAGGAACTCCCTAAAATAGAACTCACAACTGCAACTACTATTATTAATCCTATTCCTCTATTTTTAAATTTCATATCTTCACCTCATTCATATTTATTAAATTTTATTATTTTTATCTTTTAACTTTGTTTTTAAAATATAAAAAAAGAAATCATCATAAAAGATATTCTCTTTTTGATGATTTCATTATATTATTGCTATCTTAATTTTAGCTTAAATTAAATTTTTTATTCTACAATATGTTTCTTTTGAGATATTACTCTCTTAGCTATATTAACAGCATGATCTGATACTCTTTCAAGAGCTGTTATTATATCAAGGAATACAACACCATTATCTATACTACAAAGACTATTATTTAATCTATACATATGACTAGCTCTACAAGTTTTTTCCATCATATCAACTTTTTCTTCTATCTGGAATACTTTATAAGCTAAGTTTATATCATCATTTTTAAACGCCTCTAATGCATTATTGTATGCAGATATTACATAGTTGTATATTTCTTCTAATTGATTTTTTCCTTGTTCAGAGAATTCTAAGTCTCCATCTATCATTATCTGAGAAAGTTCAGCTATATTTTTAGCATGGTCTCCTATTCTTTCTATATCATTTACTGTATTGAATAAATTATCTACAACTTCCCTTGAATCTTCATCTAATGGAGTTTTTGATAATTTTAATAAATAATTAAGTATTATTTTTTGTAATTCATTTACAGTTTCTTCCTTAACAAAAACTTTTCCAACATATTCATCAGATTTTTCGATTATGGCAGATATAGAAGAATCTAAACTTTCTTTTGCCTTATTACCCATTCTTAAAGTTTCTTTTATTGTATTTATAAGAGCTATTGAAGGAGTTTCAAGCATTCTATCATCAAGATATTTAACAGTTTTAATATCTTCTTCATCTTCAGCTTTATCTGGTATTAATTTTAAAGCTATTTTTATTATAAGTTTATTAAATGGAAGTAATATAAGTACAGACATTATATTGAATAATGTATGTGTATTTGCAATCTGTCTAGCAACATTACCTGGATCCATTTTTGTTACAATAGATACCACTGGTCTATTAAGGAATATTAAGAATAAAGCTGTTCCAAGAACATTAAATATAAGATGCATTACAGCTGCTCTTTTAGCATTTTTATTAGCTCCTATACTTGATAAAAGAGATGTAACACAAGTTCCTATATTCTGACCATAAAGTATTGGTAGTGCTGCATTTAAAGGTATTATTCCTTCTGCTGCGAGTGCAACTAACATACCCATAGAGGCACTTGAACTTTGAACTATTGCTGTAATACCAAAACCTAGTAATAATCCTAATATTGGATATTTCCCAAATGAAATTAACATATCTGTAAATCCTTGATAATCTCTTAAAGGTTCAACAGCACTTTTCATAAATTCCATACCTGTAAATAACATACCAAATCCAATTAATATTTCTGCTATATGTTTTATTTTTGGATTTTTTCCAAATAAATATAATACTATACCTATTCCTAAAGCTATCGGAGCCATTCCATTTAAGTTAAATGATACTAACTGAGCTGTTACAGTTGTACCTATATTTGCTCCCATTATAACTCCTATTGCCTGTTTAAGCGTCATTATTCCGGCATTAACAAAACCAACAACCATTACTGTTGTAGCACTAGAACTCTGTATAACAGCTGTTACACCTGTTCCTACAAGTACACCCATAAATATATTACTTGTTAAAAGTTTTATAATTGCTTTTAACTTTGTCCCGGCAGATTTTTGTAATCCTTCTCCCATAAGGTTCATCCCATATAAGAAAAGTCCAAGTCCTCCCATTAGACTTATTACTATATCCAAAAAAATCTCCTCCTCTATTATAGATTTTTTCTGTCTCAATTTATTGCATATCAAATTTATAATATCAAATTAAAGAATACTTTAAGTTAAATTTATGTTAAAAATATTAAATTTAGGCGATAATATTTAACATTTATTACATTTATTGTATATTCTTATATTTTTCTATAATTTTTTCAGCACATTTTATTCCATCTACTGCTGCTGTTACTATTCCACCTGCATATCCTGCTCCTTCTCCACAAGGATATAGGTTAGAAATATTCATAGATTCTAAAGTTTCTTCGTTTCTAACTATTCTTATTGGCGCAGATGATCTTGTCTCAACTCCAGTAAGAACTGCATCATACATGTCAAATCCTTCTAATTTTGACCCAAGCTTTATTATACCCTCTTTCATTGTTTCTGTAACAAATTTTGGTAAACATTCATCTAGAGATGTTAATTTTATTCCAGGTTTATATGAAGGTATAACTTTTCCTAAGTTCTTAGATTCTTTGTTATTTATAAAATCTCCTCCCAACTGAGCTGGTGCACTATAATTTTCTCCGCCTAGTTTAAATGCCAATTTTTCATATTTTCTTTGAAATTCTATACCAGCTAAAGGATTATCACTTTCAAAATCTTCTGGTGATATATTTACAAGTAATGCACTATTCGCATTTTCTTTATCTCTACTGTGTTCACTCATACCATTGGTAACAACTTCATTTTCTTCTGATGTTGATGCTATTACACTTCCTCCTGGACACATACAGAATGTATATGCTGTTCTACCATTAGATGTATGCTCTATTAACCTATAATCTGCTGCACCCAATCTAGGATGATTATAATATTTCCCATATTGAGACTTATTTATCATTTCTTGAGGATGTTCTATTCTTGCACCAATTGCAAATGGTTTTGGAATAATTGTTACACCTCTTTTAAATAACATCTCATACGTATCCCTTGCACTATGTCCAATCGCTAATATAACTGTAGATACATCTATTTTTTCATTATCATTTATAACTATACTTTTTACAGAATTATTTTCTATATTAATATCAGTAACTTGAGATTCGAATCTAACTTCCCCACCTAATTTTTTTATATCTTCTCTTATATTTTTTACCACATTTTTTAATATATCTGTACCAACATGAGGTTTATGAGAATATATTATTTCTGATGGTGCATCATGTAATACCAATTCTTCAAGAACTTTTCTACATCTGATATCTTTTGATCTTGTAGTAAGTTTACCATCTGAAAACGTTCCTGCTCCACCTTCTCCAAACTGTACATTTGATTTTTTATTAAATACTTTATTTCCCCAGAAATTTTCTACATCTGCGGTTCTTTTATCAACATCTGATCCTCTTTCTATCATAAGAGGACAATATCCATTTTGAGCTAATAATAACGATGCAAATAATCCTGCAGGACCACTTCCAATAACAACTATTCTTCCATTTGGCTCTATATTCCCTTTTTTAACTCCTATATATGATTTTTGATTTACTTTTACTGTATCTTTTGGGTTTCTTTTTAGTATTTTCTCTTCATTTTTTATTTCAACATCAACAGTGTACACAAATGTCATATTATCTTTTTTTCTAGCATCTATTGATTCTTTATATATACTATATCCTACTAAATCTGAATCTTTTATTCTTAGTTTTTTCAATATTAATTTTTTTAATATATTTATATCTTCATCTATATTCATTTTTAAGTTAGATACTCTTAACATGTATTTATTCCCCTTTCTATAACTTTAATAAATTTTTATATTTTAACCTAAAAAAAGATCGTCTAATAAATTATTTAAATAATGCCGAATAGCTAGTGCTATTCGACATTACTCAAATATAATCTGATTAGACGACCTTAACACTTTTTAGTTATAAGACCTCTTATTACTTTCATATTATTAAATACTTTTTCTAAGAAGTTTTCTGCTTCTTCATTGTCTAATAATGTTATTTCAAGATTTTCATTTTTTTCAATACCTTTTGATTTGCAATAATCTTCTGCTATTTGTATTAGCTCTTTTCTTTCTTCTTCTGATAATGAAAAATCTTTATAGTCTATTATTATATATTGTTTTGTATTTGATGAATGGTCCTTATTATAACCTATTTCTATATGATATATTACTGCATATAGATTTTGTTCATCTTTGTAAACCGGTACAGCCGGATTTGATTTTATATAATCTGTAGCCACTGCTATGGCATTTCCTAATTTAAGACTCATATTTATACCCTCTCTTTTTCAGATGTTATATAATCTATTTAAATACATTATACTATAACATCTTATATATCGATATAAAAATTTCCTTATTTATGATATATTTATATAAATTTTAGCAAATATGGTTTACTAAGCTTTTAATTCTTTTGCTCTTTTACCTATTGTGCTTGGACTAACTTCATATTTTTTAGAAACTTGAGCTTGTGTTGTAGAAATACCTTCTTCTTTTTTAACAGTGTATTCAACTGCTGCTGCCCAACCAAATTCAGATCCTTTTATATCTGAATGTGTTTCTTCATATTTTGACCATAAAGATATACATTTTTCTTTATATTCTTCTTCAACAAGTCTATTTATTATAGATTTTACACTATTATCTTCTTCTATATTATTTGTATTTTCTACTGAATTAGATTTCTCTAATATACTTTCTCTAACATAGTTTGAAACTTCTTCATCTAATAATTGTTGTAAATATCTGTAGAATATATGAGTACTATATACTAAGAATATTTTCTTGTTTGGCCAATCACTTTCATTTTGTTTAAATACTCTTTCTACATCTTCTACTATAAACTGTCTAGTTGTATCAACTATCTTAACTGTTATATCTATAAGAAGATTAACTCCACTTACTTCTACAACTCTAGCAATTATACTATCTCCTTCTTCAAAATCTTTTAATAGATTTATATCATCAGTAATTACTTCTTCACCTAAGAAACAATCTTTTAATATTGCTCTTTCTTTTTCTTTCTTTTCTATAGTGTATATACTTACAAAAGAATTTATCATACTTTGCATAATTCTTTTTTCATTCTCTGTAGTTTTATTTTCTTGGAAATAAAGTTGAGTAATTGTAGTTGCACTTTCTAATACGAAGTCGCTTATAAAATATGTATTGAAGAATTTATTGAATCTAGCCTTTACATTTTCACTGTTTAACATATAGAAAATTTCTTCCGCACTTTGCATAGATTCTTTAAATTTTTCTTCTCTTGAGTAATTACGTATTTTTGTATATATTTCAGCATATTGCTTCTGAGCTTCTGTTAATCTTCTTACATATCTTTCTCTTTCTACATCTTTTTCCATACAACAATTTTTATATTTTTTTCCACTTCCGCAGTAGCATTTATCATTTCTATTTAATATCAATTTATTTTTCACTCCCTTATTTTTTCAATATTATACACATCTTATTATTCTACCATTATTTGCTTAATCATTCCACAAAAATTTGATTAATATATTGTAAAATATCAATTATAAATAAGGGTTATCTGCTTATTTCCAGTATACATTCAAATTTAACTGTATTATTTTTTTTATTTTCTTCTTCTTTTTCTTTCTTTATTT
>RCNI01000715.1_pt1 | contig 19826 bp, 19 predicted proteins | sample 2041151 | NCBI WGS metagenome assembly RCNI01 (sample SAMN09708214, study PRJNA481090) | feces metagenome | isolation source: feces | place: Antarctica: Albino Rookery | reverse complement strand
GCATCGGTGAATTTCTGGGGATTATAGCCGTAGCGTTCCGCCAGCGTCTCATTATAATAAGGCGACAGGGGAGATGCCGGCAGCGTGGCGCTGTGAGCAAAGCCATGGTAGAATTTTGCCGCCAGTGCATCCCGGTCAATGGCATGGGTCAGAGCCGTCCGAACGGCTTCATTGGAAAACACCTTGCTGTCCTTCCGGCAGCCAAGGTACACAAACATTCCCGTTTCGCTTTCCCAGATTTCCTGATCGCCGGGATAATCCACATAATTGTCTGCACCGGGGTCGGCACACACAAGGCTCAGATCCGAAAAATCAAAGTCGTCCCGGATCTGCTTGGGAGATTCGCCCTTCATCAGGGAAATCACCGGCGCCGATACTGCCGTGGCAGCATCACACCACCAGGAAGACTGGCGGCGAAGCCGTGTTCCGGAGCCTTCCGTTTCCAGCACATAGGGGCCGCTTCCCATGGGAATGGCTGCGCCGGTCTCGCTGCTTTTCACAATGGGGATGTCCAGAAGTATGGGAAGATCCTCATACGGGGTATTGAGATTCACCTGAACCCCGCCGTCATCGGTTACGGAAACAGACTTGATGTGGGTGAAGCGTCCGCCGTAGAAGCTGCTTTTCTTTGCCGCCTCCAGACTTGCCGCCACATCCTCTGCCGTCACCCGGGTACCGTCCGAAAAGGATGCTTCGTCCAGATAGAATGTGTAGCTCTGCATATCGTCGGAAACCTGATATGTTTTGCACAGCACCGGCTGTGCCTGATAGTTCCGGTCCACGCTGAAAAGTCCCTGATACATCAGAGAAAAGAGTGCCCGGTTGGTAAAATCCATGGATTCATAGGGATTCATGGAACGGTCCGGGTAATATGCCAGTGTCAGAATTTTGGGCTCCTCCGGCGCTCCCGGATAGGTCGGAGCCGGGCCGGTGCTGTCGGAAAGGCCGTTGCCCGTGGGGGTATATTCCGTCAGTTCCTCCTGACATCCCGCCAAAAGTCCCACTGCAAGCGCCATCACCAGCAAAAGGGGCAGTATTCGTTTCATTTCTTTCCCTCCTTGCAGACAATGACAGCGCCCTGAGAGCCACGCTCGCCTTTTGTCACCCGATGGGACCAGAAGGTATCGCAGCTGCAAACGGTGCAGTCCGTGCTGATCTCGATGCTGCGCACCCCGGCTCTTTCCAGCGACAGGGCATTGAGTCCCTTGAGATCCACATGAAATTTATTTCCGGCAGGGCGGATATAGGGTCTTGCCCCTTCGCCGTAGGTTTTTTCCATGGCCTCCGGCACCTCGGCACCGGTTTCAAAGCAGCAAAAACCGATATTGGGGCCGATGGCGGCACAAATCCGGCTCGGATCGGAGCCAAAGCTGTCCGCCATAGCTTTCACGGCCTTGCCCGCAATGTCGGCGGCGGTTCCCCGCCACCCGGCGTGGACGGCTCCCACCGCCCCGGTGTCCGGGTCATAGAGAAGGACAGGGGTGCAGTCGGCGGTAAAAATCACCAGCGCCGTTCCCGGCTCGTCGGTGATCAGTCCGTCACAATCCGGCACGGTTTCCCAAAGGTCACGCCCCCAGTCCGCCTTTCCCGCACGGCGGATAGTATCGCCGTGGACTTGGTGAGTCAGCACCAGTTTATGGGTGTCAAATTCCAAAGCATCCCCCAGTATCCGGTAGTTTTCCCGAACATTTTCGGGGTCATCCCCACGGTGAATGCCGATATTGAGACTGGAAAATATCCCCTCGCTGACGCCCCCGAGGCGAGTGGTAAAGCCATGGGGCACCGGGATTCCCGCCGCCGTCAGGCAGGTGATATTTCCTTTTTTCTCATACTTGATGGCCATGATTTTCTCCCGAAAAGATTACTGGTAGCGCTCCACGCCGGCGGCAATGTCCTTGTCCCGGCAGCACTTTTTATACTTCTTGCCGCTGCCGCAGGGGCAGGGATCGTTGGGGCCCACCTTCTTGCCCTTATGGCGGACAGGGGTCTGCCGGACAGCGCCCTGTTCGGTGCCGCCGGTGCCGGTTTCCTTGGCAACCTTTTCACGCTTGACTTCCTGCTGGGGCTGAATCCGCACCATGAACATCCGGCGGACGGTTTCCTCCCGGATGGCATTGATCATAGCCTGGAACATCTCGTAGCCTTCCTCTTTGTAGGCGATTACCGGGTCATGCTGACCGTAAGCCCGCAGGCCGATGCCCTGCTTCAGATCGTCCATGGCATCGATGTTGTCCATCCAATATTCGTCCACCACCCGGAGCATGATCACACGCTCCAGCTCCCGCATGACAGCGGGGGTGTAGGCGGCTTCCTTCTTCTCGTAGAATTCCACCGCAGTTTCATAAATTGCATCGCAAAGGCCCTGTGCATCGCAGTTTTCGGGAACCTTAACAGAGCCCTTGGGGAAGTAGATGCTGTCGAAATGAGGCATTACCGCGGCAAGGCTCTCGTCGGTCACAGCGCCGCCGAAGGGTGCCAGTGCATCGGTCACGGTGCTGTCCACCACGGAGCGGAGCATGGTGAGAATATTCTCCCGCAGGTCTTCTCCGTCCAGCACCTTCTGCCGCTGGGCGTAGATTACCTCACGCTGGGTGTTCATCACATCGTCATACTCAAGAACGCTCTTTCTGGAGCGGAAGTTGCGGCTTTCCACGGTTTTCTGGGCGTTTTCCACAGCGCCGGAGAGGATTTTTGCATCGATGGGGGTATCCTCGTCCAGACCCAGAGAGTCCATCATGTTCATGACCCGGTCAGTGGAGAAGAGCCGCATGAGGTCATCCTCAAGGCTCAGATAGAAGCGGCTTTCGCCGGGGTCGCCCTGACGGCCGGAACGGCCACGGAGCTGATTATCGATTCGGCGGGACTCATGCCGCTCGGTGCCGATGATATAGAGGCCTCCGGCCTGCCGGACTTTCTCGGCATTTTCCCGAATCTGGCTCTTAAACTGTGCCAGAAGCTCCTCGTATTTTGCCCGAACTGCCAGAATTTCGGCGTTGTCGGTTTCGGCGTAGGAATCCGCCTCGGCGATGAGTTCCTCAGCAACGCCCTGCTTGTGCAGTTCGTTTTTCGCCATATACTCGGCGTTGCCGCCCAGCACGATATCCGTACCACGGCCTGCCATGTTGGTGGCGATGGTAACGGCACCGAACTGACCTGCCTGTGCAACGATCTGGGCTTCCATTTCGTGGTACTTGGCGTTCAGCACATTGTGGGGGATGCCCTCTTTTTTCAGGAGCTTGCTGAGGACTTCACTCTTTTCGATGGAAATGGTGCCCACCAGCACGGGCTGACCCTTGGCGTGGCACTTTTTCACCTGCTCCACAATGGCACGGAACTTTCCGGCCTCGGTCTTATAGACCACATCCGGCAGATCTTTTCTTGCCACCGGGCGGTTAGTGGGGATTTCCACCACATCGAGGGTGTAAATGGTGGCAAATTCTTCTTCCTCCGTCAGCGCCGTACCGGTCATGCCGGAGAGCTTGTCATAGAGCCGGAAGAAGTTCTGGAAGGTGATGGTGGCAAGGGTCTTGCTTTCACCGGCCACCTGCACCCGTTCCTTGGCTTCGATTGCCTGATGCAGGCCTTCGTTATAGCGGCGGCCGTACATAAGCCGTCCGGTAAATTCATCAACAATGATGATCTGGCCGTCCTTCACCACATAGTCGATGTCCCGGCGCATAATGCCCCGGGCCTTCATGGCCTGATTGATGTGGTGGGTGAGGGTAGTATTTTCGGCATCTGCCAGATTTTCCACATGGAAGAATTTTTCCGCCTTCTGGATACCGCTGGCGGTAAGGGACACGGTGCGGCTCTTTTCGTCCACGAAATAGTCGCAGTCGTAGTCATCCTGCACTTCCTTTTCGTCGGTTTTCGCAAAAACCTTTTTCCGCAGTGTGGCAACGAACTGATCTGCCATCTGGTAAAGCTGGCTGGAATCCTCACCCTGACCGGAAATAATCAGAGGGGTACGGGCTTCATCGATGAGGATGGAGTCCACCTCGTCCACGATGGCGAAAGCGTGTCCACGCTGAACCAGCTCCTGCTTGTAAATTGCCATGTTATCCCGCAGGTAGTCGAAGCCCAGCTCGTTATTGGTGCAGTAAGTGATATCTGCGGCGTAGCTTTCCCGGCGCTGGGCGGGAGTCATACCGGGGATGATGAGGCCCACGGAAAGGCCCATATAGCGGTAGACCTTGCCCATCCACTCGGAGTCACGCTTGGCAAGGTATTCGTTGACGGTGACCACATGGACGCCTCTGCCGTTGAGGGCGTTCAGGTAGCAGGGGAGGATTGCCACAAGGGTTTTGCCTTCGCCGGTTTTCATTTCGGCGATACGGCCCTGATGCAGAATGATGCCGCCGATCAGCTGGACGGGGTAGGGCTTCATGCCCAGAACCCGCCATGCGGCTTCCCGAATGGCGGCGAAGGCCTCCGGGAGCAGATCATCCAGCGTTTCACCCTTGGCGAGGCGATCCTTAAATTCTCCGGTTTTCGCCTTGAGGGCGTCCTCGGAGAGGTTTTTGTAAGTTTCTTCCAGAGCGAGGATCTTGTCCACCAGCGGCTGGATTTTCTTCAGCTCTCTCTGAGAGCGGGTACCGAACATTTTTGTAAAGAGTCCCATTTTATCATACCTCGTCGAAACATAGATTTAGGAATTCAAACTTTGAACTAATCTTAAAGATTATACCATACTAACCGGAAAAATCATAGCCTTTTTGTAAATATGTCGGCGGTGTCCGCTGACAATTCGTGATCTTTGCAAAGAAAATCTTTCCGCCGGGAAGTCCCTTGGTGACCGTCAGCCCCCGCAGGCTTTTTGCGGAGCGTCCGGTCGATCATCCGCAGGCAGAAATACGATCGCTGAATGATCGCAGAGCTGTTAAATTTTTCTGTATTGCAAAAGGGTCACCGCATATACGGCGACCCTTTCATTTACGGTTTCAGATATTCCATCAGCGCATCCCAGCGCTCCCGGCACACTGCATCCCCGTGGAAATAATACTCCTCCATCTTTTCCCGGTCTTTTTCCAGTGCCTTCATGTTGCACACCTCCGGGCGGATCACGAAAATTCTGCCCTCCCGTTCCAGGGCGTGGACATCCTCCAGCTGGGCAAAATACTGCTCTTTTCGGCCCATCATCAGCTCAAAAAGCTGGGGAAAACGCTCCTTATAGAGCTTCGAGAGAATCGGGCGCATTTTGGCATAGTCCGTGGGATGGATATTCTGGGGCGGCTTGGTTGTCACCAGCACCACCCGGTCACAGCCCTGCTCCAAGGCTCTGCGCACCGGCAGAGGGTCGGATACGCCGCCGTCCAGATAGTGCTTTCCGTCCAGCTCCACCGGCAGGCAGACTCCGGGCATGGAAGAGCTTGCCATGACAATATCCTGCAGGCGCCGCTGATAGACTTCTTCATGGAGATATTCCGCCGCTCCGGTTTCACAGCAGGTCACCACATATTCACATTCCATGGGATCGCGGTAGTAATCCGCAAAGCGGAAGGGCACTTCGCCCTCGTAGCTCAGGGTATGGTAGAGCATATGCAGATCCATCATGCTTCCGCCGGTTTTGCGCACCTGCTTAATGCCGCAGTAGCTCTTAAAATCCGTGCTGGAGGTAATGCGATAGACCCGCTTATACTGTCCCGCCTTATAATTCATGGCGTTGCCCGCCCCGGCGGAGACACCGATGCAGTAGTCAAACCGCAGTTCATTTTCCATCATCACATCCAGCACGCCGGATGTGAACACGCCCCGACAGGCGCCGCCTTCCAATACAATACCGGTTTTCACGGTATGCACCTCCTTTTGTGGGAAGTATAACCGATTTTTTGGATTTCCACAAGAGCATATTTGCTTTCAGACTCAGAAAAAGCTCCCGGAAAACCGGGAGCTTTTTATTCTTATTTCCACAGGCCGTCGGGGTAAAGACCCTGTTCGGTCATGCCCCGGAGGGCAGCCACTACCTGAGGCTTATCGGCTGCGTATGTAACGCCGTACCACTTATCCGGAGATTCCAGCACCTTGACGGATGCCTTGTCTTCCTTCAGCAGGCGTCCCACCAGCATGGGCAGGAAGTATTCTGCCTTGGCAGGATTCTTCTTTGCTTCATTATCCAAAAATCCAGGGAATCCGTTCTCAATTTCCTTCAGGAAGCTGGGAGTGTAGCCCCACATATTCATGGAAACCACGGTTTCGGCAGGAACATCTGTCCAGTTCTCGCCGTCCTCGGTGAAATGGATGCCGCCGGCATACTTTTCGATGCGGGTGCGCTCCACGACATTGGTCAGATTGTGATTGCTGTCGGTCTCGCAGATGCCACGGGCCACGCTTCCGTTTTCGGTAACGGTGTTGCCCAGCTGATAACCGACCATGCAGTAATCATAACGCTCGCCGTCCTGAGCCTTGGACAGGGCATCATAGATGACATGGAATGCGGACTTGCCGTAGTAATCGTCGGCATTGATGACAGCGAAAGGTGCATCGCCGATCTGCTCCCGGGCGCAGAGAACTGCGTGGCAGGTGCCCCAGGGCTTGGTGCGTCCCTCGGGGACTGTGTAGCCCTCGGGGAGCTTATCCAGCTCCTGATATGCATAGCGGATCTCCATGGGAGACTTTTCCAGCCGCTTGCCTACGGTATCCATGAAATCCTTGCGGATTGCTTCTTTAATGATGATGACGGCGGTATCAAAGCCCGCCTGATGGGCATCGAACAGAGAAAAGTCCAAAATAGCCTCTCCCTGGGTTCCCACCGGGTCGATCTGCTTGAGTCCTCCGTACCGGCTTCCCATGCCGGCGGCCATAACAACAAGTACGGGTTTCTTTGCCATAAGGCATCCTCCTTCGTCTTTCTTTATGATTTGTATCATTGTATCATATTTTAAAGGAAAAGCAACTTTTCCCCTAAAAAAGGTTCTCCGGGCATATATTCTCCCGGCGAAGCTTCTCCCATGAAAACACTGTCGCCAGTTCTGCGGCGGAAATGCTCTCTTTTTTCTCCAGAAGTCCGGCGCTGTACGCAAGGCTTCCCACCAGCTTCTCAGGTGTCATCCGCTGGCGCAGAGCGCCCATGTCCAGATCCCGGTCCCGCTTGCTGAGCCGCCGTCCGTCCGGTGCCATCAGCATGGGCAGGTGTCCGTACTCCAGGTGGGAAAATCCCAGAAGCTCCTGCAAATACATCTGCCGGGGGGCAGAGCCTAACAAATCCATGCCCCGCACCACTTCGGTAACACCGGCTTCGCCGTCGTCCACCGTCACCGCCAGCTGATAAACATACACACCGTCTGCCCGCCGAACCACAAAATCTCCGCAGTCCGTGGCAAGGTTCTGCTGATAGTCCCCCTGACACAGGTCGTGAAGCTTCCACATTCTGTCCGGCACCATGACCCGCCACGCAGGATCCCGTCCGAAAGCCGCCCGCTCCGCCGCCGTCAGATTCCGGCAGGTGCCGGGGTAGACATAGGTGCCGTCGGAGAGGTGGGGCGCATTGACGCTGTGGAGCTGACTGCGGGTGCAGTAGCAGGGATAGAGAAGTCCTTTTTCCGCAAGGCGATCAAAATACCGGTCGTAAACCTCACTTCTTTGGGACTGGGGCGGCGTTTCCAGATCCCAGTCAAGCCCCAGCCATTCAAGATCCTCCCGCAGGAGGTCTGCATATTCTTTTTCCGTCCGCTGGGTGTCCAGATCCTCCATCCGCAGGACGAACGACCCGCCCCGGGACCGCACCGACACCCATGCCATCAGGGCGGCAAACACATTTCCGAGATGCATCCGCCCGGAGGGAGTAGGTGCAAAGCGCCCTACGGGCTTTTTAAGACTGTCCATATTACTTGAGAAACACTTCCAGCCAGTAAATCATTACGCCGATAATGCCGAGGCACAGGAAGCTGATGACAGCCATCAGGATAATCTGGATTTTATCCTCCTGCTTTTTTGCTGCGGCGCTTTTCTTCTTTTTCGTCTGCTTTTCTTCCTGCGGCATCTTCCCTCTGCCGTAATCATTGGAAAAATTGCAGTAAACCATAGGCTCCTGAGGCTCGTGAATCCGGTCGGGGTCTTCAAAAGCGGGAGCAGTATCCTCACGGCCGTCGTCCAGCAAAGTTTCCGGCAGATCCGCCAGCAGGTCGTCATCCGCCAGCAGTTCCTTCTCGAGCCGTTCCAATTCTCTGTCTCTGTCATTCTTCAAGGCGCAGCACCTCCTTTAAGTGTCCCTATTCTAACCTAAAACCTGCGGTATGTAAAGGGAGAATCCCGGCGCAGTTCGCCGTGCCTCCCGAAAAAACGCCGTTTTTTTCGCAACTTCAAACTTTCTTAATAATTATCCCCTTTCTTTTTTCACATTTCGACCATATTATAAAGGTAAGTAAATTATGTTTTTTCATTTTCGTAGTTTACTTCTCTTCTTTTTCATTTTTTCTCCTCTTTCTTTATTGTAAGATCCGCAGGTTTACCTGCGGATTTTGCTTTTTGTATAGAATTTCTCTTTTGAGAAATCCTATGGAAAGAAAAGGGGGGTCTGGATGATCATATCCTATTTGCGTACCATCATTTTATACCTGCTGCTTCTGGTGGTGATCCGGCTCATGGGCAAGCGGCAGGTGGGACAGATGGAGCCGGCGGAATTTGTCGTCACCATCATCGCCGCAAACCTCGCCACCATCCCCATGCAGGACGGGGGCGTTTCGCTGTTTTCGGGATTTGTGCCGCTGCTTACCATTCTGGGCACAGAGCTGGTGCTTTCCGCCATAGCCATGCGGAGCATCCCCCTGCGGCGGATTCTTTGCGGAAAACCTGTGATTTTAGTGGAAAGCGGGCATATTTTGCAAGAAAATCTTCGCCGCACCCGCATCACTCTGGATGAGCTGACGGGTCTTCTGCGGCAGAAGGACATTCTGGATCTTGCCAGCGTTCAGTTTGCCATTTTGGAGACAAACGGCAATGTTTCCGTGTTTCCCTATGCCCGCTTTCAGCCCGCTGCCGCCAAAGATGCCGGGATTCGTGTCAAGGACAGCACCCTCCCCGTCACCCTGATTTCCGACGGATATCTGCTCAGAGGCAACCTTTCTCTGGCAAAAAAGGACGAAAACTGGGTGTATCGGGTATTGGAGGAAAAGAAAAACACCGTTTCCGGCACATGGCTTTTAACGGTGGATAAAAATGATCATATCCTCTATATTCCAAAGGAGGGCAGTCTATGAAGCGTCTTTGGGTTGGGTGCGGAGCGCTGGTTCTGATGCTGGCGGTAAGCCTGCTGACATGGTATCTCTCGGATTCCATGGAGCGGGCGGTATCATCGAAGATCGCTCAGGCAGAGTATCACGCCACGGCGGGGGACTGGGAAAAAGCAGCCGCCGCTGCCGGAGAAGCCAAAGCCGAATGGGACAGGCGTCAGAGTATTCTGGAGGTCTTTGCCAGCCACGAACCTCTGGAAGATCTGGAAACCATGTTCGGAGATCTGATGCTTTCGGCGGGAGAAGAAGACTGCGATTCTTTTTTGCGGACGGCGTTTCACATCCGTCGCACCGCTCAGATTGCGGCGCAGGCGCAAAAGCTCCGCTGGAGCACCCTGTTTTAGCCGTTTTCGGTACCGTGCGCCAAATCGAGGATTCCCTGCGCCAAGGCCTTCGCCGCCCGGAGGGCCTCGGTATGGGTGTTGCCGTTGGCACCGATTTCCACCAGCATACACCCGGGGGATGTATCCTGATTGAACCGCTGTTCCCGCAGCTGTGTGGGGCGGCAGATGCCGGGATTTCTCTTTTCCAGCACCGCCATCAGCTTGAGGGCCAGACCCAGATTCTTCTGCCAGTGGGGCTGCCGCCATCGGACATCCGTCCCCGTTACCATCATCAGCTGGGCTGACGGCTCTCCGTCCACCGTGGCATGGGTGGAAAGCTGCTTTTCCCCGTCCAGCTCCACCGCATCCCGGTGCAGATCCAGCACCATGCAGATGGTGGGATATTTTTTCAAATAGTAAGAAATCGATTTGCGGGCATCCGAATAGGAGCCATTATAGGATGGGTAATCGTGATAGGCCCGGTCGTGGAGCACCGAAACGCCCCCGGCTTCCAGAAGTCTTGTCACCTCGTCCCCCACGGAAACCATATTGTAACGGTCATCCAGCGTCCGATAGGCGCTGGATTCTTTATATTTTTCCCCCTCCGAGGGGGTATAGCTTTCGGTTGCATGGGTATGGACGATCAGCACCTTCGGCCCCGGCCCCGTAAGGTCCCACGAAAGGGGCGAACGGAGGATGGAAACAAAATCCGGGTCATACGGCACCATGGATTGCACCTCAATGGCTTTTTCATCCGCTTCCGTCAGCCGGTAGGGGGCCGGGGGCTGCACCGGTTTTTCCGCCGGAGAAGGAGCCGCTGTCTCCGTTTCCGTCGGGGCCGTTTCCGGGCCCGGACTTTCCGGCGGTGCCCCGTTGGCAGGGGAAACCCACCGGCCGGACTGGAGATAGACCAGCAGTGACATACATTCCCGCTGTAAAAAACTGTGGGGCGCTGAACCGGGGCCCGTAAGCCACAGCAGCGCCACCAAAATAAGTGCCCATACTCCGTAACGAAGGTTTTCACGGTGCAGATCCATTTCATTCCTCCCGATACTCGTCGATATTCCGTATAAATTGTGAAAAACGGCGAAAGCGCTCACACTCTGTCCGGGCGCTTCCACTTGGGGCGTGATTGCAGACGAACACGCAGCTGCTTAAAAAATTCTTTCAGCAGTTCTTCGCATTCCTCTGCCATAATTCCACCCTCCGCCTGAGGGTGGTGGTTAAAATTCATGGAAAACAGGTCGCAGACCGAGCCGCAGGCCCCGCATTTTGCATCCTTTGCGCCGTACACCACCCGGGGAATCCGGGCGTTTACAATAGCCCCGGCGCACATGGGGCACGGCTCCAGCGTCACATAGAGGGTACACTCCCAGAGCCGCCAGCCTCCCAGAGCTGTGCAGGCTTCGGAAATTGCCTCGATCTCCGCATGACCCAATGCGGTTTTTGCGGTTTCCCGGCGGTTCCGCCCCCGCCCCACGATCTCATTTCCTCTCACGATGACACAGCCCACCGGCACCTCTCCGTCCGCTGCCGCCTCTTTTGCCAGCTCCAGCGCCTGATTCATGAAATATGTATCCCGATTCTCCACAGCCTGTCCTCCTCATCCTGCTTTTGGGGCTATCATACCCTAAAAGCGGGGCATCCGTCAAGGCTCCGACAGCAGCGCCGCAAAGAATACCGCCAGCTCCTGCCGGGAAAGGGGCGCTTCCTTCCGCCGGGAAAGCTGCTGTCCGGCGGCCTCCAGACTGGTACGAAAGGCATTGCCGGCCTTTTCGGCATCGGCAGCAGATTGAGCCGTTCCTGTGAGCAGATAATCCGTAGTAACCCCGAAAATCCGGGCCAGCGTCACCAATGTCTCCACCGCCGGTTCCCGCCGTCCCTGCTCGTACATTCCCACAGCACTGGGGCTGATTTTCAGCTCATCCGCCAGCTGTGCCTGACTCAATCCCGCCGAGCGCCGCAGTGCTGCAATCCTCGGACCCAACATTTTTGACCACTCCCTCTTTCGTTATGCCCCCAGTATACCATGTCCACCTGTAAAAAATGGGAGAATTCTGACTCCTACACGATTCGACGGACATTACACAATTCGTGTAGTAAAATCGTATTCACAGCTACGGGAGCCTATCATCGAAATAAACAGTACATTTTCGACATTTTTCCCTTGCCGCCCTACATTTTACAAAAGAGGTTGATGCGTGTGAATTTACCGTTGGAATCCACCTTATACACAGATGAAAACGCCGCCATTCCCGGGGGCTTCTGTCCCCTGTGCGGCAGCGAGCTTTATCCTCCCGGATATCACTGCATCCGGTGCGAGAAAGAAAATCCATGACCTTAGCGGAGCTCAGCCCCGGATACGAGGCTTCGGCGGTGCTTTTGCGAAAGCGGCTCCACGAACTGCGGCAAATGGCGGCAGCCGCAGAGGACCCCGATGAGCTGTGGCACATAAAACGGCGGATTGCTGAACTGACCCCCATGCTGACCCAAATGAACGAGCTGGCGGAACTGACCGCCCGCTACTATGAAAGGGGATACTACCGAAATGAAAAATACACTCTTTGACGGCTACTTAGGTCCCCGGCTCCCCCGGGAGGTGCAGCTGCGCCGGATTCAAAATGTGATCCGTGAGGAGCTGACCCCATTACAGCAGGAAACGGTCATCGCCTATTATTTCCGGCAAATGAATATTTGTCAGATTGCCGAGGAGCGGGGAGTCAACAAAAGCACCGTGTGCCGCACACTCCATCGGGCAGAGGCACGGCTGCGCCGATGCCTTCGCTATTAAAGGGAAAAACCGCAGCATTTGCTGCGGTACTTTTTTTCTCTGGGTAGAAAAAATTTTCCTGTTCCGCCATTTTTCTTCATAGAAAAACCCAAAAATTAAACAATCCGTAAACATTTCCAAAAGCGGTTGCAACGGTGAAATTTTTTCATTATAATAGGAACATTCCAATTGACAAGGTGATATGTGCATGAAAGGTTTTCGCCAATGGCTCCGTAATTTTATGGCAGGGCGCTATGGTACGGATAAACTCAATATGTATATTTTGGGTCTCGGTGTGATTCTCAGTTTTCTGTCTATTTTCTTCCGGGTGCCTCTCATCAACCTCATATTGGCCATTGCCTCGTATGTCCTGATGTTCTGGGCGATTTTCCGGTGTTTTTCCCGGAATACCTACCGCCGCTATCAGGAGAACCGCCGGTTTCTGATGACGCTGGACCGGATCAAGGACCGGGATCATCGATATTTCGAGTGCCCCAAGTGCCACCAGCCCATCCGTGTGCCCAAGGGCAAGGGCAAGATTGCCATTACCTGCCCCAAGTGCGGCGAGCGTTTCGTCCGCAAATCTTAAAAAGTAAACAGGACCTGTCGGAAGTTCTCCGTCGGGTCCTGTCTTTTTTTGCGCATAAAGATCCCCTCCGAAACCATCAGTCGTTGCGTTTTGCTCCCCCGATGCGGGCAAGCAAGCAATGTCCGCCTGCCGCCCTCAAAAGAGTTTTCCTACCCCAAAAAATCTTCTATAAATAAAATAACAGCACCCCGTATTTTTGCAGGGTGCTGTTTTTCTGAGTGCCGGGAGGCGGATATCGCTTGCATATCCGCACAGCGTATTAAAGTGCTTCGCCTGAAATCCTAGGAGGGGGATACCTAAGGGGGGCGGCTTTGTGTAAAGCCCCCCTTTGGGCAGGTCTTTGGTTACTTTCTGCCTGTCAGAAAGGAACACCCCGTAGGGCAGGCAGTGCTTGCTCCAGTTCGTTACGGACAGAGCAAAAGTAAGTCCGCCGGGTGGCCCGCTCGGTAACGCAGTTCCCCAATAGACCCCGGAAGAAAAGCACTGCCCACCTGCCGCCCTCGAAAGAGTTTTCCTGCCCCCGAAAAATCTTTTATAAATGGAAAAACAGCACCCCGTATTTTTTGCAGGGTGCTGTTTTTGGCAGTATCGGGAGGCGGATATCGCTTGCATATCCGCACAGCGTGTAAAAATGCATCGTCTAAAAGTTTAGGAGGGGGTTCTCCAAGGGGGCAGGCAGAGCCTGAGCCAGCTCGTTACGGACAGAGCAAAAGTAAGTCCGCCGGGAGGCCCGCTCGGTAACGAAGTTCCCCAATAATCCCCCAGAGGGCAAGCAGAGCCTGAGCCAGTTCGTTACGGACAGAGCAAAAGAAAATCCGCCGGGCGGCTCACTCGGTAACGCACTTCCCCAATAATCCCTCGTAGGGTAGGCAGAGCCTGAGCCGGTTCGTCACGAACAGAGCAGAAACAAATCCGCCGGGCGGCTCACTCGGTAACGAAGTTCCTCAATAGACCCAAGAAAATGCGGTAACAAATTCCCTTAGGCCTTGCCTGCCGCTTTGTTTTCCTCGGGGATAAAGTCCAGTGTCAGACTCTCCAGCTTTGTCTCCAGCCGGGAATAGCGCACACCGGCGGCATTCATCATCCGCTTGGAAGCTCTCGTCACCGGAGTGTCCGCATATTTGTCAGAGAGGTAGATCACTTCCTTGATGCCGCTCTGGATGATTGCCTTGGCGCACTCGTTGCAGGGAAACAGCGCCACATAGATTCGGCTGTCCCGCAAATCCCGCCCGTTGGCATTCAGAATGGCGTTCAGCTCCGCATGAACCACATAGGGATATTTGTTCTCCTCGCCGTCCCGGTTCCAGGGGAATTCATCGTCACTGCACCCCTTGGGCATACCGTTGTAGCCGGTGGAAATGATGATATTATCCTTGGACACGATGCAGGCACCCACCTGCGTGCTGGGGTCCTTGCTCCGCCGTGCCGCCAGCATGGCAATGCCCATAAAGTATTCGTCCCAGCTGATGTAATCTGTGCGTTTCATTGCGTAACCTCCCAAAATAAAAATTGCTGTACTCTTTTGGAATACAGCAATTTTACACGATTTATCGTTCAATTTCAACTCAATCGAAAAAATCTTTGAGATTTTCAAAGAATTTTTTCCGTTTCGGCGTTTCTGCAGTTCCCTCGTCCAGCTTCCGCAGAAGTTCCTTCTGCTCCTTGCTGAGCTTCGTGGGAGTCTCCACAACCACAGTGAACCGCTGATCGCCCCGGCGGCGGGGATTGCCCACCTGAGGAATACCCTTTCCGGAGAGGGTAAATGTGGTTCCGGTCTGCGTTCCCTCGGGAATCTCATAGGAAACCTTGCCGTCCAGCGTGGGAATCTGAATTTCTGCGCCCAGTGCCGCCTGTGCGAAGGAAATCGGCACCTCGCAGTAAACAGTGGTGTCCTGACGGGTGAAAATGGGATGGCGCTTGATGTAGATTTCCACCAGCAGATCGCCGTTGGGGCCGCCGTTGGCGCCCACACAGCCCTCGCCCCGGACACGGACAGACTGGCCGTTATCCACACCGGCGGGAATCTTTACCTTGATCTTCTGGGTGCGGCGCACCTTGCCCTTGCCACGGCAGGTGGTACAGGGAGTCTTGATGATCTTGCCCCGGCCGTTACACTGGGGACACACGGAAGAGGACTGCATGGTCATGCCCATGAAGTTCTGGGTGGTGCGAACCTGACCGGAGCCGTGGCAGTAGGAACAGGTTTCCACTGCGCCGTCGGCAGAACCGGTGCCATGGCAGGCAGAGCAGTTTTCGATCCGCTGGGCGGACACCTGCTTCTCACAGCCGAAGGCGGCCTCTTCAAAGGTCAGATCCAGCCGTGCGCCTACATTTTCGCCCCGGCGGGGGGCATTCTGGCTCTGACGGCCTCCGCCGCCGCCACCGAAGAAGGAGCCGAAAATATCGCCCAGATCGCCGAAATCTCCGAAACCGCCAAAACCGCCGCCGAAGCCGCCGCCCTGACCGGCCCCGAAGTTGGGGTCTACACCGGCAAAGCCGAACTGGTCATAGCGGGAGCGCTTTTCGTCGTCGGAAAGGACTTCGTAGGCCTCAGCCGCTTCCTTGAACTTTTCTTCTGCCTCTTTGTTATCCGGATTCCGGTCGGGATGGTACTTGAGCGCCAGTTTCCGGTAGGCTTTCTTTATTTCATCGGCGCTGGCACCCTTCTGGACGCCCAGCACCTCGTAGTAATCTCGTTTATTGTCTGCCATTGATGCTCACCTCTTGCAATACGCAAACTTGAGGGGCGGCGTCCGCCGTCCCTCAGGCTTGATCCATATTAGTCTACGGTCTCGTAGTCAGCATCTACAACGCCGTCGCTGCCGGGCTGTGCGCCGCCCTGTGCGCCGGGCTGACCGCCCTGGGGATTTGCCTGCTGATACAGCTTTTCGGATACGGCGTAGAAGGCCTTCTGGACTTCCTCGGTGGCAGCCTTGATGGCTTCCATGTCGGTGCCCTTGTTGACTTCCTTCAGCTTATCCACAGCGCTCTGGATGGAGGACTTCTCCTCTGCGGAGAGCTTGTCGCCGAGATCGGTCAGAGCCTTTTCGGTCTGATAAACGGTCTGGTCAGCTGCGTTGTGGGTGTCAACCTCGTCCTTACGGGCCTTATCCTCGGCAGCGTACTGCTCTGCCTCGTGAACAGCCTTGTCGATATCCTCCTGGCTGAGGTTGGTGGAAGCGGTGATGGAGATGTTCTGCTCCTTGCCGGTACCCAGATCCTTAGCGGAAACCTTTACGATGCCGTTGGCGTCGATGTCGAAGGCAACCTCGATCTGAGGCACGCCACGGGGTGCGGGAGCAATGCCGTTGAGCTGGAAGCGGCCCAGGGTCTTATTGTAAGCTGCCATCTCACGCTCGCCCTGAAGCACATGAACCTCAACGGAGGTCTGGCCGTCAGCAGCGGTGGAGAAGATCTGGCTCTTTCTGGTGGGGATGGTGGTGTTGCGGTCGATCAGTCTGGTGAACACGCCGCCCATGGTCTCGATGCCGAGGGACAGGGGAGTGACATCCAGCAGCAGGATATCCTGCACATCGCCGGTGAGCACGCCGCCCTGAATGGCAGCGCCGACAGCCACGCACTCGTCGGGGTTGATGCCCTTGAAGCCTTCCTTGCCGGTGATGTTCTTAACAGCATCCTGAACGGCAGGGATACGGGTGGAACCGCCAACCAGCAGCACCTTGTTCAGGTCGCTGGGCTTGAGGCCTGCATCGGAAAGTGCCTGCTTGACAGGCTTCATGGTGCGCTCCACCAGATCTGCGGTCAGTTCATTGAACTTTGCACGGGTGACGGTCACATCCAGATGCTTGGGGCCTTCTGCGTTAGCAGTGATATAAGGCAGGTTTACTTCGGTAGTGGTCATGCCGGACAGCTCGATCTTAGCCTTCTCGGCAGCTTCCTTCAGACGCTGCATAGCGCCCTTGTCGCCGGTGAGGTCGATGCCCTCGGCCTTCTTGAACTCAGCAACCAGATAATCCATGATGCGCTGGTCGAAGTCGTCGCCGCCCAGACGGGTGTCGCCTGCGGTTGCCTTAACCTCTACCAGACCGTCGCCGATCTCCAGAATGGACACATCGAAGGTGCCGCCGCCAAGGTCGTAAACCATGATGGTCTGCTCGTTTTCCTTGTCGAGGCCGTAAGCAAGAGCTGCTGCGGTAGGCTCGTTCACGATACGCTTAACATCCAGGCCTGCGATCTTACCGGCATCCTTGGTTGCCTGACGCTGAGAGTCGGAGAAGTAAGCGGGAACGGTGATAACGGCCTCGGTAACGCTCTGGCCCAGATAGCTCTCGGCGTCTGCCTTCAGCTTCTGCAGGATCATAGCGCTGATTTCCTGAGGGGTGTAGCCCTTGCCGTCAATGTCAACATGATAATTTTCGCCCATGTGGCGCTTGATGGAGCCGATGGTGCGGCCTGCGTTGGTAACAGCCTGACGCTTTGCTACCTGACCGACCATACGCTCACCGGTCTTGGAGAAGGCCACCACGGAAGGGGTGGTTCTGCCGCCTTCGGCGTTGGCGATAACAACGGGTTCGCCGCCTTCCAGAACAGCGACACAAGAGTTCGTAGTACCTAAGTCAATACCAATGATCTTACCCATAATAATTTCCTCCTATGATAATGAAAAGATTTTATAAAATTCAGTTGGCCACCTGGACCATTGCAAAACGGACGATTTTATCGCCCATCTTAAAGCCTTGCTGGAACACCTGAGAGATCTCATTTTCTCCCAGATTTTCGTCGTCGATATGAAGCACGGCGTTGTGAAGGTTGGGATCGAAGGTTTCGCCCTCCTGTCCGAAGATCTCCACACCCAGAGTTTCCAGAATCTTCTTCAGCTCCGTCATGGTCATCTCCACGCCTTTCTTAAAGGCCAGATCCTCGGTCTCCTGCTTGAGGGCCCGGGCGAGATTGTCATAGACGGGAAGCAGTTTTTCCACAGCATCGGCTCTGCCGTTGGTGTAGGACTGCTCCTTTTCCTTGGCGGTGCGCTTGCGGAAGTTATCATATTCCGCCGCCAGCCGAAGGTGTGCTTCATGCTCTGCGTTATATTTTTCCTCCATGGGGTCCACGGTTTTCTCCACAGCCTCCTGTGCTGTTTCGGTTACTTCCTCCGTTTCCTCCACGGGAACTTCCTTTTCCTTGTTTTCCTTATTTTTCTTGCCCACGGTTTAGGCCTCCTTGTGATTGTCCTCGGAGACTCGCTCCGGTAGTTGCATTTTATCGGGTTTCGCAAACATCTTGCTGAGGCTCTCGGCAAAGTAGCTGAGCCGTGCGGTGATTTTGGCGTAATCCATACGAGTGGGTCCCACCACACCGATCATGCCCTGCATTCCGTCGCCGATGTCGAACTTGGTCATCACCACGGAAGTGTCCTTCAGTTCCTCGGACACATTTTCGGGGCCTACGATGACCTTGGTGCCGTTGGCGTTCTGCATCACCGCAGGAAGATTCTCAAGGGCACCCTCGTCCAGCGTGGACAGCATTTTCTGAGCCTTGTCAATGTCCCGGTATTCCGGCTGATCCAGCAGACGCACATGACCGGCTACGGCCATATCGGTTTTTTCCTGCCGGCGGAGGGTCTCCACAGTGAACTCCACGATCACCGGAACCAAACTGCCTGCGGCACCTGCCGAGCGCATTGCCCGATCCATAAGCGCCTGTGTGAATCCCTCGGGGGGAAGCTCCACCATGCTGGCGTTCAGCACTGCGGAAAGGACATTCAAATCCGCTTCGCTCACCTGAACCGGGAGCTTGATGAGTTTGTTTGCCACCTCGTCGTTGGAAAGCATCACAACCAAAATGATGCTTCCGGCACCTGCCAGAATAAGATCGAACCGCTTCACCGTTGCGCCCCCATGATGGGCCGCTACGCTGATTGCCGGAAGATCTGTGGCCTGAGAAACCAGCTTTGCCACTTTTTCCACCATCTGATCCACCTTTTCCATCTTTTCCTCGATGGCGGTGTTGATGGAGCGGGTCTCATCCATGCTGAGGCGGTAATCGCTCATCAGCTCATCCACATACAGCCGGTAACCGGCGGTGGAGGGGACACGGCCTGCGCTGGTGTGGGGCTGTTCCAGATAGCCCATGGCGGTGAGGTCTGCCATTTCGTTGCGAATGGTTGCGGAGGAGTAATGCAGATCGGGAAGCTCGCAAATCGCCTTGGAGCCGACGGGCTCAGCTGTGCGGATATAAAGGTCTACGATGGATCGCAGGACTTTTTTCTTTCTGTCGGTAAGCTCCATATTGCATCTCCTTTCCGTTTAGCACTCTTTATCCTTGAGTGCTAAGCACACTATACCAAAGAGTGCTAACAATGTCAAGGGGTGGATTTTGAATTATTTTTGAACTTTTGATTTTCCGGGAATTTTTCTCTGGTTTCGCCTGATTTTTCGGTACAGCAAGCCAAAAGATCCATCGCCCTGCCATGCTCTTATCTGCCCGGTGTTTACCCGCAGAAAAGATACCAGCGAGCCACCCGGCGGACTTGTTATGCTCTGTTCGTAGCGAACTGCCGCAACCCTTGTATATGTCTCTTTCTTGTTTCGCCAAGAAAGAGACGGAAAGAATGCGATTTAAGGGGGCTTTATACCAAGCCGCCCCCTTAAAAAGCCCCTCCGAAACCGTCAGATGGTGCGCTTTGCTCCCTCGATGCGGGCAAGCAAGCAATGCCCGCCTGCCGTTGCTCTGAAGAATTAGGGTGCACAGCGATACCCCCGCCATACTTCTAACAAAGAAGACTTTCTTGCTCTGTTCGGTTTTTCTGAGTACCGGGAGGCGGATATCGCTTGCATATCCGCACAGCGTGTTAAAATGCTTCGCCTAAAAGTTTAGGAGGGGGTTACCTAAGGGGGGCGGCTTTGTGTAAAGCCCCCCTTGGGCAGGTCTTTGGTTACTTTCTGCCTGCCAGAAAG
>RCNI01000713.1_pt1 | contig 19847 bp, 18 predicted proteins | sample 2041151 | NCBI WGS metagenome assembly RCNI01 (sample SAMN09708214, study PRJNA481090) | feces metagenome | isolation source: feces | place: Antarctica: Albino Rookery | reverse complement strand
GTAGCAAGTTGAGAAGGTTCAAGACCTGTCAATGCTGCTAATGTTGTTGTTGGAATCGCAACAGAACCAAATGTTGTTGGAACGGAGTTTGCTACCAAACAAGCCAAAATGGATTTCAATGGGCTAAATCCAACAGCAACCATCATTGCTGCAGGAATCGCAACCGCTGTACCGAAACCAGCCATACCTTCCATGAAGGCACCGAAGCCCCATGCAAGAAGTAAGCCAAGAACACGTTGGTCTGTTGTTACAGAAGACAACATTGTTTTAATTACATCCATAGCTTTTGTTTCAACTACAAGATTGTAAGTAAAGATTGCAGCTGTAATAACCAACAAGATTGGCCAAATTGCCAATGCTGCACCTTCTATACCACCAGCAATCATATGATCTGCCACTTTGCTATATGGTGGTAAAATTGCAATAATAAATGCACCCACTGCTGCAACGGAACATGCTTTCCATGCTGGCATTTTGAGCACAGTGAGGGCTACTAATAACCAAATAATTGGAAGTAGCGCTAATAATAATTCCATTTGTAAACCTCCTTTTGCACAGTATACTGCACAATGTACACATGAGAGGAATCCATGAAAGGAATAAGAAACAAATAAGAAATAGCAGATTTTTTTACCTGAGTAATCACTATAAATACATTTTAAAAATTTATAGATTGTACTAAAATAAATACATTTTATTCAGTTTCTCAAAATTCTCTTTCATCATTCTCTTTCTTCTACACGTTAAAAGCATATCAAATCTTTACATACATAGCAATAAAAAGAGATTTCTATTATTACCAAAAGTCATATATGTTTATTCCAAAAAAAATAGAAAAGCAGCCATAAAGCCACTTTCCTATTAGTTTTATCTTTATTCTCTGTATTTACGAAGTCTTCTCATTATGCAATATTTGCAATTTTATTCATTTTTGTCATTCCTTTTAGTTATAATGCTACCACTTTAGATTAGTAGTATTATTCATTATAAGAATTGTATACATTGAATAAATTTACATTTTTACTCTATTCGCCAACTTCATCCATTACACGTTTAATCGTTTTCGCAAGACCTTTCATTTTACGTTTAGATACAGAACATGCCGCAATGCGAATACCATTTTCCATTGGTACAATATAGATATGTTCTTCTTCTAATTTAGCGCATACAGGTTTTGCATTTTTAAACGGCAATGTAATGAAGAATCCTCCCATATACGGCAACGCTTTTACGCCTACTTCTTTAGCTTCTTCCATAAAAATGGCTGCTCTTTCCGCAATAAGATCTCTATAGTAGTTACGTTCTTCTTCATAATGATTTTGTTTCTCTTTATCTTTATTAATTTCAATCAATGTATCCATTGCTGCTCTATTCACATTTGACCAAGTAGCACGAGAAGCAAAACAATGCGCATTATAGAATTCTTCGGCTATATCTTTGTCAGAACTGATGCAGATATTTGCTCCGGCTCTTTGTCCATAGAAGGTATATCCTTTAGACAAGGAGTAAATTACGATAGTAAGTATTTCAGGAGGAAGATTTTCGAATTTTTTGAACATTTTACGAACTTCTTCTTTATTACCTGCATAGTCTAAATAGGCTACATCAACACCTAATATCACATTATTTTCGCCACGACTCACAAGTTCTTTTAGGAAGGCAATAATTGCATCCCACTCTTCCATAGCGACACTATAACCAGTCGGATTATGTGCAGGTGTATTAATAATTAATACTACATTTTTTTGTTCATTCGCGATTTCTAGTACTGCTTTTTTGAAGCTAGCCATATTGAATCGCATATTGTCATCCAACAGCTCATAAGTCACTAATGTACAACCTTGATTGGAACATAAGCCTTTATAGGCACCCCAATACCAATTAGCCGTTAATACTTTGTCCCCTGGTTCTGTATAGATTTGAACTAAATGGTGTAAGCCACCAGTACCGCCACAAACAGCTGCCGATCGAATATAACCTTCTGGACGTGATTTACTAAAGCATTGTTCTTCTACTGCCTTTTGAAATTCAACCGTCCCTGAGATTGGCGCATATCTTGAATACTCACAAGGTTCTAGATGTAAAAAAGTGTCCTGTACAGATTTTAAGAACACATGATTTTCATCTTCATCCATAATGGATCCCACTGTACCACAAACTACGTTTTCTTTCCCTATCCGTTTTACGTCATCTTGTGCTCTTGTATTAGCATCAAAAATTGGATCCAAAGAATACTCTCTTCTGTTATGCGGCGCAACCATACTTTTGCTCATCATCCCCACACCTTTCTAAGCAACTTGTACTAAAATAAATTCAATTGTTATCCCCATTGTATCACCTTATATGACTTTTGAAAATAGTACTTATAACGAAATTTAATAAATAAAAAATCCGCTCGAAGGCGGATTTTTTTACTCAGTTATATTGTATTATCACAAATCAAAGCTGAGTTATTTTTTTAGAATGAGTAGCCTACGCCAGTGTAGAAACCATTCACATGATCTACACTATCATCAAAGCTATCGTGTTCATAATATGCATTTACTGTTAAAGCAGGAGTAAGACCATATTTAACACCTAATTGCATTGTATTTTTAAAGTTATGACCTACACCGGCTTTTAAATAACCTTCTAAGGACTCAGCGATTGGCATATAGCCAACTACACCTACTTGGTAGCCCCATTTATGATCATCAGCATCATTCATATGCATGGCAGTACCATAAAGGTTAGCATTGTTATGCACTGCATAGTAGCCAGAAAGTGCATTTGTGTTCCAATCTCTGCCATTGTTTAAACCAATGTGGTTATGATTGAATTCTACGGCCACTTTATCATTGACACCAAGTTGTAAACCAGCTGTATAACCATTTAAATGGCCACTGTTTTCACCGGCTTTTTGCATAAATGCATAGCCAAGCTGTACATTTGCAGTATCACTATCAAAATCAGTAACTGGTGCTGTCGCTGCAAAAGATAAACCTGCAACGGATACAGCCATTGCTGTAGCTAAAAGAATTTTCTTCATGAGAATCTCCTCCTTTTGACATTTTCTGATTTGTCTAATAATTATTTTCTCAAGAATTCAGGAATGGATGCGCCATCTGCACTTGAGCTATAACCTGTTTTTTTAGCGAAGCTAGGTACGTCTTTTTTGGCATTACCAAAGCCTGTTGCTACAACAGTAATTTGTACATGGTCGCCCATGTTTTCATCCACTACAGAACCGAAGATGATATTTGCATCTGGGTCCGCAGCTTCAGAAATGATTTCCGCAGCTTCGTTGATTTCAAATAAAGTTAAATCGCTGTTACCAGTGATATTTAATAGGATGCCTTTTGCACCTGTAATTGCTGTTTCAAGTAATGGGCTGTTAATAGCCATTTTTGCAGCGTCTGCAGCGCGGTTTTCACCTTCGCCGATACCGATACCCATAAGAGCTTCCCCTTGGTCAGTCATAATGGATTTAACGTCTGCAAAGTCAAGGTTGATAAGACCAGGGATAGTGATCAAATCGGAAATGCCTTTGATACCTTGACGTAATACGTCATCCGCTGTTTTAAATGCATCGCTCAAGGAGCATTTTTTATCTACAACTTGCAATAATTTGTCATTTGGAATTGTGATGATTGTATCTACTTTACTTGTAAGGAATTCAATACCTTGTTCCGCTTGAGATCTACGGCGTTTACCTTCAAAAGAGAATGGTTTTGTTACAACGCCAACAGTTAAAGCACCAAGTTCTTTTGCACATTCAGCTACGATTGGAGCAGCACCTGTACCAGTACCACCACCCATACCAGCAGTTACGAATACCATGTCAGCACCTTGAAGTACTTTTAAGATTTCTTCACGGCTTTCAACAGCAGCATCTTCACCTACTTTAGGGTTAGCGCCGGCACCAAGGCCTCTTGTTAATTTTTCACCAATTTGAATGGCTTGATCTGCTTTAGATAATTCTAAAACTTGTGTTTCTGTATTAACAGAAATGAATTGTACGCCTTGTAATCCACTTTCAACCATGCGGTTAACAGCGTTATTACCGCCACCACCTACACCGATAACTTTAATATTTGCAAATTCACCCATGAGATAATCCTCCTCCTGATTCCCATATAATTGCACACTTTACGTGATTATTACTTTTCTTTACTTCTCATCATACTATAAAAGCAGTGCTTATGACAATAGTCTTTTCTATTTATTGTGTAGTTCTTTTGTCATTTTCCTTATTCTTCATTAAAATTTTATATATCTACTATGAATTTTATTGAAAAACGTTCTTTTTATCCTTCTACAATAGATGTTCCATGCCCTTTTCTTATATTCCCTTTATAGGGCGGTATGATTATACTATTAGATTTTAATATTTCAACATCTATATTCCAATGTTTTAATGTATCGACAACGCCTCCGCGAAGTTCTAAGGCTGCTTTTAATGTATCAGGATCTCCGATAGCTTCCACGACATACGGCGGAGCTTCATGTACGGAGTTAATCATAATCGTAGGCCCTGTACATCGTACTTCTGTCATCGCGACCACACGCTGATTATTAATTGAAATAGCCTCAGCACCAGCCGCTCGCAGTTCATTTAATACACGAAGAATATCATCATCATGAATTAAATATAAATTTTGATTTTCACCATTCTTTAAAGGCACTTTACTATCTTCTATACGAATGACAATACCTTTTCCCTTTATTGTCGTTAATCCAGCCTGATATTTCAATTCATTGATTTCCTCTTTCAAGGATGTATTTTTAGAGCCTGTATCATGCATCTCTCGTAGTTGTGTTTGCAATGCATCTCTTTGTCGCTCTACATGTTCCAATTCCATGGCATGCTGTTCAGACACTTGTGCATGCCGTTCTTTATGAGTTTCTTCTTGAGAATTAAAAACATAAAAGCCTGATGCAAAACCTGCAACAATAAATGCAGTCACTATAGCCCATTTATATTCTTGTTTCATATCCCTCTCCTTAAAAAGCGATATTTATTGCGCTAATTCTACATATGGTGATTGTAGATTTAATGTAATTGATTTTACACTCTCATGACTGTTTCTTACATCGCGTATCATTTTAACGGCTAATTCTGCTTTTTCCTTTATTTTATCTGCATTTCCAATATATACTCTCATACCATCATCTGTAAATGCAACCATATCATCAAAATTACCAATATTAATTTCAGCGATGATCTTATCACTTTGATTTACAATATCTAGAAACTGTACAGCCGCTTTTATTTCCGTATTGTCTAATGTGTCTCCTAAAAGAACATTTCCTAATTTAATACCAGAAATAAAGGCAACTGGCGCACCACTCAATGCATTCTCGACGCCAATACATTGCCCTTGTCTATCTAAAATAGCATATCCCATTTGAGACATAACAACAGCGATAGCCTTACGTTCATTCATTTCTACAACATATGTTGCTGGAAATTGGTAATGTATCGATACATTTTCAAAACGTAAATCTTTATCTAAGGCAAGTACAAGAGCCTCTTTGTCGAGTTGTAAAATGTTTACCGTTTTACTGACGGTACCATTAGCTTGTAATTCCGTTAATACTTTTTGATGATCTCGAATCTCGATGCTACCGAAAGGTACATTTGCGAAACGAAAAAATAAACCTATTATGATAATAATCGCAATAAAAACCACGAGATACTGTCGTCTTGGGTCTACAGCATCACTTTCTTTCCACTCTTCTTCAGGCTGTTCTTGCATCGGTTCGTCATTTCTATCTGCATCCTCTCGCAAACTTTCTAAAAAAGCCTTCTCATCGAATTTTTCCTGCTGTTGTGGTTCCCGTCTACGACTCTCCTGCTCTTCTATAAAAGTAGAAAAAGAGTCTTTCTCTTTTCTCACTTCATGATGATGAGGATCTCGTCGTACAGGACTTTTTTTATTCTTTTTGAAAGACGAAAACACCTTCATCATCCTCTCCTTTACAGAATGCATTACCATTTATTAACACTAGCCGTTTTTAGGATATTTTCACAAAGAGCTGTGAAATCCATACCCATAGCCTTTGCAGCTTTTGGCACCAAAGAAGTTTCTGTCATACCTGGCACTGTATTTACTTCCAATACATAGGCATTTCCTTCTTTGTCGGTCATAATATCGACACGTGCTACACCTGCGCATTGCACAGCTTGGTATGTAGCTTCACCAATAGCTTGCATTTTTGCTGCTAATTCTTCAGAAATAGGTGCCGGCACTAAGTATTCCGTCGCCCCTACTGTATATTTGGATTGGTAATCATAATTACCAGATTTTGGTTTGATTTGAATAACAGGTAACGCTTTACCATCAAGGACAGCTACCGTGAATTCGCCACCGTCTAAATATTTTTCAACCACCAAAAGATGATCATAAGTAAGAGAATCCGCCAAGGCTAGCTTCAACTCTTCATGAGAGTGAGCAATCGTTACACCGATACTAGAACCTTGTGTCGCTGCTTTTACAACAACCGGATAAGAAAAACTATTTTCAATTGCTTTCATCATTTCTTCCGGTGATTCTTTACGACTATCAAAAGATAAAGATGTGGCTGTAGGAATACCTGCTCCTACGAAAAGATCTTTAGAGACTTTTTTATTCATGCAAACCGCACTTGCCGTTACTCCAGAGCCTGTATATGGAATATCTGCCATTTCTAAAAGCCCTTGAATAGCACCATCTTCACCGTATTTACCATGAAGTGCGTTGAATACGATTTCCGCTTTATGCTCTACTAAGTCTTTCATGACCGTTTTAGGATTAAGTTCTAATTTTTCAGCATTATATCCTGCTGCAACTAGGGCATTACATATAGCGCCACCCGTGCGACGAGATACTTCTGCTTCTGTAGAAGGTCCACCTACTAATACAATAATTTTCTTATTTTTATCCATAATTAAGCCTCTTTCAATAATGCTAATAATTTAGGACCGTATTGATTTACAGAACCTGCCCCCATCGTTAATACGAGGTCATTTTCTTTAACAATGCCTTTTAAATATGCTGGAACATCATCGATATTTGGAATATATACAACTTCTTTTTGACTATGTTCACGAACAGACTGCGGGATCGATTCACCCGTAATACCTTCGATCGGCGCTTCGCCTGCTGCATATATATCTGTCAGAATTAAAATATCAGCATCATCAAACGCTTTTCCAAACTCCGCTAAGAGATCATGTGTTCTCGTATAACGATGTGGTTGGAATACACAGATAACACGATGTTTTTCCAATTCTTTTGCCGCCGTTAATGTAGCTTTAATCTCTGTTGGATGATGAGCATAATCATCAACCACCCATACGCCTTTTTCAAAGCCTTTTGTATCAAAGCGACGTTTGGCCCCTTTAAATTTTGCCAAACCTGCGACTATGGTTTCTACATCAATGCCACATTTTCTAGCAATAATATATGCCGCTAAAGAATTAAGGACATTATGTTTTCCCGGAATTTGAAGCTGTATAGTGCCTTCAATTTCACCTTCATGTAGAACATCATATTTGAGCAAACCTTCTTCATAGCGAATATTTACCGCTTTATATTCATTGTTTTCATTATCGATGCCATAGCGAATACAACGGCGTTTCCCTTTTTCGGAAATCACTTGCAATATCGCATTATCGCCACACACTACGGCAAAGCCCGTTTTTTCTGGTAAATTTTCTAAAAACTGTTCAAAGGCTTGAATCAAATTTTCTCTTGTTTTGTAATAATCCATATGGTCGTCTTCGATATTCGTCACAACGGCCATTTTAGGTTTTAGTTTTAAGAAAGATCCATCGGACTCATCAGCCTCAACAATGGAATATTTCCCTTTTCCTAACTTACTATTGCCACCTAAATAATCTACTTCACCACCAATGATTATCGTTGGATCTAGAAGAGCTTCTTCGAAAATCTGCCCAATCATAGATGTTGTAGAAGTCTTACCATGCGCGCCAGCAACAGCAATTCCCTCTGTAAAATCTAATACATATTTTACAATATCAGAACGATGTAAAACGAGAAGTCCTTTTTCACGTGCTGCCATAAGTTCTGGATTATCAGCTGGAATGGCTGTTGATACCACAACCACTTCTGCACCTTCAATATTTTCAGCTTTATGGCCAATATGAATGGTCGCTCCCAAAGCTTCAAATCGTTTTACGATATCGGATTTACTCAAATCTGAGCCAGAAACCTCAAAACCCTTATGAATCAAAATATTGGCAATGGCGCGCATACCTGCGCCACCGATACCAATTAAATGGATTCGCTTTTTGCCCTCTAACATATGTACTCCTAACTATTTAGCAAGAGAAAGTGCCAGTTTCGCGATTTCTCGACTTGCTTCTGGATTTCCCATTTTCAAGCTCGCTTCATGCATTTTCTCTAATTTTTCTTTACTCTCAATTAATACTTTAATTTCTTTCAATAAGCCTTCTCCTGTAAGATCACAATCCGCGATCATTACAGCCGCTCCTTCATCAGCTAATACTTTTGCATTAAAAGTTTGATGGTCTTCTGATGCATACGGATACGGTATGAGGATGCTCGGTATGCCGCGCACTGTCAATTCTGCCAGCCCTACAGCTCCCGCCCTGAATATTGCTAAATCCGTTGCTGCCAAGGCTTTCGGCATATCATGAAGATATGGAACAATGCGAGAATGGGCTCCAAAATTAAACCCATCTTTATATTCATCAGCATCTTTGCCAAAGGATTGAAGTACGCGTTTATACTCGCCAGTACCGGTAGCATGAAGAACGCGAACGCCGTCACAATCTTGTAATGCTTTATGTACTGGTATCATCGCGGTATTTACAGAGCGAGCACCTCTAGAACCACCCGCTACGAGAATTAAGACTTCTTTATCATTGACTGCAAAGGCTTTACGGCCTTCTTCTCTCGTATGTGCAAGCACTTCTGGACGAACTGGATTGCCTGTATATACAACTTTTTTACAATTTTTAAAGGAAGATTTTGCTTCTTCATACCCCACAGCTACAGCATCGACAAAACGACTTAAGATTCGATTTGTTACCCCTGCTACAACATTTTGTTCTTGAATAATTGTTGGTATCCCCATGAGGGCTGCCGCTAATAAAATAGGACCACATACATAGCCACCAGTACCGATGACAAGATCTGGTTTAAAATCACGGATAATCTTACGAGCTTGAATCATTGCTTTTGTAGATTTATAAAGTGCCACAAAATTTTTAACCGTTAATGTTCTTGCCAAACTTTGTAATTCTAAAGTCGCAAAAGGTATGCCATGTTTAGGAACAATCTCCGATTCAAGACCATTTTTTGAGCCCACATATAAAAACTCAGTTTCTTCTATTTTACTTATTTCTTCCGCAATGGTAAGAGCTGGATAAATATGTCCGCCAGTACCACCACCTGAGATAATCACTCGTTTCATTGTATGGACTCCCCTTTTGCCAATTGTCTTACTTTCTCTTTAAAATCGTCTCCTCGTTCTTCAAAACAGGAGTACTGATCAAAACTAGAACATGCAGGTGATAACAAAATAATTTCACCTTTTTTCGCTATCGCTTTAGCTTGTACAAGAGCCTCCGCCATAGTATTTACAAGATATAAAGATTCTATACCACTTTTTTTGGCTTCATCATAAAAACGCTGCCCAGCGGCGCCCATGCAAATAACCGATTTTGCATGACCTTTTACAAAATCCATAAATTGTGGTAAATCTTCACCTTTATCAAAACCACCGAGTATAAGATGAATCGGGGCCGTAAAAGATTCCAGTGCTTTTACGACTGAATCTGTATTTGTTGCCTTAGAATCATTATAGTAAGCTACGCCTTCAATGGTATCTACGTACTCTATGCGATGAGCTACCGCATGGAAACGAGCAATACTTGAGGCAATTTGTTCTGGTGAAAGGCCTAAGGCATATGTTAAAGCGACCACTGCCATGCAATTTTCTATATTATGCATACCCGGTAATTGAATATCTTCTTTGGCAATAACAGGGACTGCGACTCCGTCTTTTACGGCATAAATCCTATTATCGGCAAAATATGCACCATTTTCTGGTTGTATTGTATGTGAAAAATAAAGTACTCGTCCTGGTGTGCGTGTCGCCATGTCACGTACTACTGGATCATCGTAATTTAATACTGTCACATCCGTACTTTTTTGGTGCTTAAAGATATTCTCTTTCGCTTCCTGATACTTTTCCATTGTTTTATGACGTTGCAAATGATCGGGCGTCAAATTGAGGACAATCGCACCATTAGCATGGAAATCACAAATTGTCTCTAATTGATAGCTTGATACTTCAGCTACTAAATACCCCTCTGAAACGGTATCTACCGCTTGCAAGCTTAATGCATCGCCGATATTACCTCCCACCTGAACAGGAATAGAGGCATCGCGTAATACAGCCCCCAATAGCATAGTCGTCGTGGTTTTACCATTCGTACCTGTGACTGCTAAAATAGGCGCTTTAGAAAGCGTTCCCGCTATTTCTATTTCTCCTGTAAAAGGAATATTCTTTTCTATCGCCATACCTACAATAGGAATGGTTGGTGCAATTCCTGGTGATAACACAAGTAAGTCGACGCCTTCTAACAAAGCCTCGTCCTGCACTCCTATGCGAATCTCTATATTCTTTTCTTCCAGTTTTGTTCGTAAAGATTCTAATTTCTCGTTGGATTTCATATCACTCAATATAACTTGAGCGCCTTGATCTGCAAGTACCATCGCTACGCCACAACCACTTACACCGGCTCCAATTATAAGAATTCTTTTATGTTCATAGGAATGCATTGTATCACCTGATTACTATAATTAATACATCATTAATAAGCCTAAAATCGCAAATACTAGAGCCAATAACCAAAGTACATATACCACTTTTGTTTCTTTCCATCCACATAATTCGAAATGATGATGGATCGGACTCATTTTAAATACGCGAACACCTCTTGTTTTAAAAGATGCTACCTGAATAATTACGGACAGTGCTTCAATCACATAGACACCACCAATTACCGCCAAAATTAATTCAGATTTCGTTAAAATCGCTGCCCCAGCAAGAGCACCACCTAAAGCTAAAGAGCCAGTGTCGCCCATAAATACTTTTGCAGGATTTGCATTGTATAATAAAAAGCCTAAACATGCCCCAGATAGTGCAGACATAAATCCTGCCACTGTTGCATTGTCTACCATAATAGCCACAACAGAGAAAGCCATGGCGGAGATCGCCGTTGTTCCCGCTGCCAAGCCATCAAGGCCATCGGTTAAGTTTACCGCATTTGTCGTGCCTACAATAATTAAAAAGATAAACGGATAATACCAAAGGCCCATCGGAATCGAAACTTTAGCGATTGGAACCCATAATTCAGTCGGTAATCCGATGACTGTATTGGCAACATATGCAAAAATACCTGCCAAAATCATTTGACCTACTAATTTTTGCTTTGCTGTTAAACCGAGATTTCTCTTTTTAACGGCTTTGATAAAATCATCAAAGAAACCTAACGCCCCATGGCCTACCGTTAAAAGGAGCATAATCCATAATGGTGCTCCGTAAGGAACGAATAATAAAACAGATATAATAAGCCCCAAGAGAATAAAGAGTCCCCCCATAGTCGGAGTACCCGCTTTCACTTGATGATTTTGTGGACCATCTTCACGAATACTTTGCTGTGCATGGAGTTTTTTTAGCATTGGAATACCTACGTATCCCAACACAGCCACCGCTAAAAGCGCTGTGACAAAAGTATATAAAATTTCTTGACTCATTATGTTCTCTCCTTATTGAATTATAGTCTAATGCAATTAAGAATTATACCATTTTTCAATAAGTTCTGCTATTTTTTCCATGGTCATACCACGAGAACCTTTGATCAGAACGGTATCTCCTTTTTCTGCTTTTTCTTTATATTTTTCTGCGATTTCGTCATGGGATAATGAACTTACCACAACAGGAACGCCTCCTTCTTTTGCAGCCTCTGCAATATATTGACTAGCTTCACCATATGTAAAGACCATATCAAACTGTTCTGCAGCCAATAACTCACCAATTTCTCTATGAGCTTTTTCTGTGTAGTCACCGAGTTCTAACATATCACCAACCATGGCAATTTTTCGTTTTCCCTCTAGATGCCCCACTGCACGAATAGCCTCTGCCATAGAGGACGGATTCGCATTATAGGCATCATTGAACAAGACCAAAGGCCCACAATTTACGATTTCCTGGCGCATAGGTAAAGAAGTGAAATCACCGAGTGCTTTTTGCATTTTTCCTTCATTAATACCTAATAATTTACCAACAGCAATCGCTGCTAATGCATCGTAAATATTGTGAATACCTACCATTGGTAAAAAGAAAGTATATAATTGATCGAATAATTTTGCTTTACATTGCATGCCATTACGACGGTAAGACACTTCAATGGCTGCCACTGTCGAAGACGGGTTTTGACCGTAAGTAACACAATGAGCTTCGGTCATCTTTTCCATTGCCGCTACCCATGGATCATCACTATTTAAAATAGCATATCCCGTTTCTGGTAGTTCGCGAACTAATTCGCTTTTAGCCTTTGCTATACCTTCTTGTGAGCCGAGTAATTCAATATGACTCGTACCCACATTTGTAACTACGCCAATTGTCGGTTTCGCAATTTTAGCCAATTCTTCAATTTGTCCAAAGCCACGCATTCCCATTTCTACGACACAAGCTTCATGGCTTTCATCTAAACGAAGTAAAGTCTTTGGAAGGCCGATTTCATTATTAAAATTCTTCTCTGTAATTACGATATTCATCTGAGAAGACAATATGGCCCCGACCATTTCTTTCGTCGTGGTTTTACCAGAAGAACCAGTGATTGCTACTACGGGTATAGAAAAGCGCATTCTATGAAAATGGGCTAAATCCTGATACGCTTTCAGCGTATCTTCTACTACGACACAAGGTACACCTTGTATTTTGTGATCAACAACAACCGCACTAGCCCCTTTCTTTACGGCTTCTTTAACAAAAGAATGGCCATCAAATTTCTCGCCCTTAAGAGCAACAAATAGACAGTCTTTTGTAATTTGGCGTGTATCTGTCACTATATCTAAATAAGTGACACCATTTAAACTTGGCTCGACGATGCCACCCGTTGCTTGCTTTACTTCTTCAGTTGTGAAAATTGCCATTTTATTCACCTCGTAATGCTTGACGTGCGACTTCTCGATCGTCAAAATGAATTGTTTTATCCTTTAGTATTTGATAATCTTCATGACCTTTTCCAGCGATGAGTACAATATCTCCTTCTTTTGCGAAGGCAATCGCCGCTCGAATAGCCTCTTCTCGATCGGTAATGCTGTGACAGATTTTTCCTTCAGATAAATCTTCCATCACACCGGCAGTTACTTGATCTACGATAGATTGAGGATCTTCCGTTCTTGGGTTATCCGATGTTACATAAATTACATCAGCATATTTTGCAGCAATGCGTCCCATGATAGGACGTTTTGTAGCATCACGATCACCGCCACAACCAAATACCACAATAATTCTCTTACTCGTAATTTCTTTTGCCGTTGTTAGTATATTTTCTAAGCCATCAGGCGTATGTGCATAATCAACAACTACCGCGAAGTTTTGTCCTTCTTCTACCAATTCAAATCGACCTGGTACAGCATGAAAAGATGCCAACGCCTTTATAATTTTATCCATAGGCACGCCTTCTTGTAGCGTAGCACCTACAGCCGCCAATACATTATAAATATTGAACATACCTGTTATATTTGCTTCCATATGGTACTGCTTTCCTTCAAAGGATATCTCGCAGGCTGTATGTTTAGATGTCATATGAATATCCACGGCTTCTAAATCGCCTTGCCCTTTTGTGCCATAGGTAATAGTTGGGGCTGAAGTTTTCGCCAAAATATCACGGCCATAAGGATCATCGATATTGATTACCGCACCTTTATTCTCTTTTTTCTGTCCTGCTGCACTTACTTGCTCAAACAGTTTTGCTTTAGCTGCCAAATAATTTTCAAAAGTTTTATGATAATCTAAATGATCTTGCGTAAGATTTGTAAACACAGCGGTATCGAATTCAACTCCTGCCACTCTTCGTAAATCTAAGGCATGAGAGGATACTTCCATAATACAGTAATCAACTTTTTCATCTACCATACGTTGTAAAATAGGTTGTAATTCACCAGCATCTGGTGTCGTATTATGAATGGGATACGCTTTTTTTCCAATCAATACATGCACAGTGCCTATAATGCCAACTTTGTAGCCTTGTTCCTCCAAAATATGACCGATAATATGCGTTGTCGTTGTCTTACCATTCGTACCCGTCACACCAATCATACGCATTTTTTGCGCTGGATACTCATAAAAACAAGGAGCCACTTTTAGGAGAGCTTCTCTAGTATCTGGTACATAAATAACGGTAATATTATCTGGATGCTCTATTCTGCGGGAAGCTAGAATTGTACGTGCGCCTTGAGCGATTGCTTTTTCTACAAAATCATGACCATCTACATGCAAACCTGGTAAACATACAAATAAAAATCCGTCTTCTACTACTCTAGAATCGGATGTAACCCCTGTTATTTCTTCTTGTATATTTCCGTCAATTTGCCCTTCTGGTAAAACAGACATGATTTGTTGCACTGTCTTTTTCATTCGTACCTCCACTACAATTCCATCTTTTTTTAGCACAACAAGCAGCCCCCTAGAAGGCTGCTTTTTCGTATGTATACCTTTTATTGTTGGTCATGAGACATGGCCATTTTATCTTCACTATAAATAAAAGTATCTGGAAGAATCATTCCAAAATCCTTTTCTGCAATCTCTTGAATACGTACAGGAGATTTTAACGTAGATACGCTATACTCTAGTTCTCTATGCTTTTGCTCGGCTGTATTGATGGCATGCTCCATGACAGTAACTTGGTGCCCTACTTCAATACTTTTATTGCAAAGAACATAGCTAAAGCAAGCACAGAATAAAATCAGTGCAATGCACAACATTTCTTTACGCCAAAAAGACACATCAACAGCAACTGACTGTCTGTGTGCTTCCGCAGAATGCGTTCTCGTTCTTTGCGGTACTGTATACCCTTGTAATTGCATAGATGTCGGAGTCATATTCCGAGCCTGCATAATAAACCTCCCCTAATTCCCATTAGAATTACCCTTTATATCTTTTCAACAACTCTTAATTTTGCACTTCGTGATCTTGGATTTTCCGCCACCTCTTCTTTAGAAGGTTCTATCGCTTTCTTCTTCCCTTTTACTAGCGCTTTATGATTACATGCGCAAATAGGTAGTTCTGGCGGACAGATACATCCTTGACTTAATTCTTTAAACGTAACCTTTGTAATTCTATCTTCTAATGAATGGAAGGTAATCACACAAAGCTTACCACCTGGCTCTAACATTTCTGCAGCATCAGTAAACGCTTTTTTCAAAATACCCAATTCGTCATTTACTGCAATACGTAGTGCTTGAAATGTTCGTTTTGCAGGATGGGGCCCTTCTTTTCTTGCTCCAGCAGGAATCGCTTTTTTAATAACAGATACAAGCTCACCCGTTGTCTCTAAAGGTTTTATTGCTCTTTCAGCAACAATAAATTCTGCAATACGCTTCGCCCAACGTTCTTCACCATATTCTTTTATGATGTGACATAACTCTGCTTCAGAAAGCGTATTTACCAATTCTTTAGCCGTAACAGCTCCATCGTGATCCATACGCATATCCAATGGACCGTCCTGCATATAGGAAAACCCACGTTCTGCCGTATCTAACTGATAGCTAGATACACCTAAATCAAAAATAAATCCGTTTACTTTCGTTATGCCATGCTCATGTAGAGCTTTTTTTAAATCTTTGAAGTTTGTTTTGATTGTCATGGTTTTACAAGACAATGTGCTAAGACGTTCACTAGCTGCTGCTAATGCATCCTCGTCTTGATCCAAACCGATTATCATGCCATCTGGATTTAGTTGACGTCCCAAAGCAAGAGAATGTCCTGCTCCACCTAAAGTACAATCAACATAAATACCATCTTTAGTCGTAATACAGTTAGATACAGTTTCATTGAGTAAAACACTTACATGTGAAAATTCCATGTTTTCCTCCTAGAAGCTTACGCCTAATTGTTCCATATCCACAGCTGCATTTTCGATGTTTCTAGCTTCCAATCGTTCAGCGCTCCACAATTCGATTTTCGTATTTACCCCTAAAATCGTTACGTTCTTGTTTAAATCTGCCATCTTTCTTAGATTTGGCGGAATTAAAACACGACCTTGTTTATCAAACTCAATCGTACAAGCGTTACCGAAGAATACACGATTCGCATTTTGTACCATCGCACCGGCACCTTGCTCTCGTCCTTTTTCTTCTAATTGTTGAGCGATTTTTTGGAATTGTTCGGCAGTGTAAATAGCAAGGCAAGCAGTAGCATCAACGCAGGTCATTACGCCGTCTTCACCTAATTCTTCGCGTAATTTTGCTGGAATTATGATTCGTCCTTTCGCATCTACGGTGTGCGAAAATTGACCCATGAACATACTACTCACCTCCTTTTTTATACACTTTCACCCACTAAAACCACTTTGTGTGATTATTATACCACTTTCCCCCACTTTACACCATATTATTTTGAAAATAGGACTTTCCCACCACTTCACTCCCTGACTGTGTTTTTATACTTTTTTTCATCTTTTTCAATATAATGTATGCAAAATAAAAAGAACCCCAATTTGTAGTATTTACATTTATCGGAATTCTTAAAAAAGTTTATGAAAATTTATAAATTTATTTTTGCAAATTCCCCACTTTTGCCATTTTTTGGGTATTTTTGGGTATTTCTTTCCTCTTTTTTCTATGTGACTCTTTTATCAAACAAATAAAAAAAGCTATAACCGAAGTTATAGCTTTTCAGATTTTTATTATAATGCTTGTTCAATCGCTTCTTTTAATTCAGCTTCTGGTACAAAGCCAATTTTTTTAGCCACGATTTTTTTATCTTTTACAACGCAAAATGTTGGAAGCACTTCAATTTGGAAGGCTTGCGCTAAAGATTGTTCTTCATCTGTATTCACTTTTGCGAATTGTAATGTATCTGATGTCATTTCATCTGCGAGTTTTTCAAATGTCGGCATCATGCGTATGCAATAGCCACACCATGGAGCCCAAAAATCTACAACAGTTACTTTATCACTATCCATAACTGTCGATTCAAAATTTTCTGTTTTTAATTCGATTTCTTTTGACATCTCATTCACTCCTTTATACTTCGTTTAATTCAACAAGAACACAACCTTGTACACCTTCTAGTGATAACTCTTCAAGACGATTGAGAACCGCTTGTGTATCAGCTCCTGGCTGCATCCAAATACGATGTATACCTAATTGCTGACATTCATCTAACGTTTTTAATCCCACCGACTCAGGCACAATTAAATTTACCACTTCCGGTTGTACAGGCAATTCACTAAGAGATCTATAACACGGTTCTCCGTCTATACTCTCAGCGACAGGGTGTATGGCATATACCGTATAACCATGTTTCTTTAAAGCATGATATACTTTATAGCCAAATTTTTCTTTCTTGGGAGTAGCCCCGACTACTGCCCAAATCTTGCAATCTAACATGTCTTTTACGCTCATAGTCTAAAGCACTCCTTTCCCCTTCATTATAATAAAATATCCATTTTTGTCAATTGAATGTCTTCCTTTTTTATCCACTTTTTAAAACCCTCGAAAGATAGCAGCTCGTCCATTTGCAAGGAAGGGTAACGCTTATCTGAAAGTCCTGTCTCATAGGCCAAGAAAGCCAGTATTTCACCGGATTGATAGCCCTCTTGTCGAAGTTCTCGAATAGTAATCCCCTTCTGCCGTTTTGAAAGTCGAACCCCTTCTCCATCAAGGAGCAAAGGAATATGCCCATATTGTGGGACATTCTCCCCTAACAATGTAATAAGATATTGCTGCAATGGAACCGATCCCAATAAATCACGACCACGAATGACTTCCGTCACTCCCATAAGAGCATCATCTATTGAGACAGCTAGTTGATAAGCATATAATCCATCGCCTCTTTTTAAGACAATATCATCCAAGTTCTTCTGTATATATCCTTCTTGGGGCCCTTGAAATAAATCCTCAAATCTATATCTTTGATTTTCTACGGCAATGCGCCATGAAGGAGATCGATCTGCTGAAATGTCTTGTAGCTCTATTTCCGTCAAAGATTTACAACGTCCATCATATACAGGTCGCTGCTCATCCATATGAGGAGCCGATGCGATATTACGTAATCGAGCCCTCGTGCAATAGCAAGGGTAGATTAGCCCATCCTTTCTCCATTGCTTCAAATAGGATTCATAGATATCGATACGCTCTGATTGACGGTATGTCCTTGATTCTGTCACTTGTGGACCTATATCCCAAGTAAATCCCAACCAGAGCATATCTTCTACAATAGCCTCTACATATTCTTCTTTTGAGCGTTGTGTATCTATATCCTCGATACGAAGAATAAATTCGCCATTCTTACGTTTACAGGAAATATACGATATGAGTGCGCACCATATATTTCCTAAGTGCATATACCCTGTAGGACTTGGTGCAAAACGACCTCTCATAGGAAGGCCTCCTTTTTAATTTGGTAAGGATACTATCTTCGTGAATTCTTTTGTCGCTTTTCTAATTTTATCTTCATTTCCCATAGCCGCTTGTCGATGGTCTTTTAAAACTGCATCCAGCATTGGTCCCATAGCATGAAGATCTTCAACGGTAGTTCCTATTACTTGACGATGTATACGTTCTACATCAGACGCTGTAATATTACGGAAGTAACGTACCATCGCCGTAACACCTTTCGTATATGGCGTTAACGTATTATCTAATGAACTCATCGTTCCAATAATATATTTTTGCATTTCTCTTGGTGAAATCTGCATCGAGGAAACATAGGCCGGCATTGCATCATATACCGCTAATGTCTCTTCAAGATTTGGATCACGATAACTGCAGAATACTACATCTCCTTTTGGTTTAAAGGTTGCGAATGCACCGTAAGCACCACCTTGCACGCGAATCTTCGTCCAGAGATAATCGTATTTCAAGATAGTTTCTAATACTTTCATAGAACCTGAGAAATGATAGCCATGTTCTGCATAAGAACCACCCTTAGCGACATATTGCACCTGACCAGACGAAACGATGCCTTCATTTTCAAATCTTGTTGTAAAATGGAAGCCTTTTTCGAATGCTTCCCCTTCACTCCAAGCGGCTAATGCATCTTTAGTTTCTTCCTTGAAGCTTTCAACCTCATGAGCATTACCAATAAGGGCAATTTCCATACGATTCTTAGCTAACAATTTCTTCGCAACGGCTTGTAATTTCGCACTTACTGTTGCCATATCATCCGTTTTAAGCAATTCTGCTAATAAATTGTAATACCCAAGGCTTCCACAATCTTGGAATCGATCTACATCTGACACCTGCGCCATTAAACGTGTAGATACTAAAGAATGACCTTTACGGAAAGCATCCATATCCCAATTTGCTTTTAATTCCTGTACTAACTCCTGTAAACGAGATGTATCATTTAGTTTAGAATGCAATAATACTTCGTTAAGGAAATGCCAGATATAATGCCCCTGCGAGCTTAATGCTTTCACATGAACACTAAAAAGGCCTTTAATTCCATGGTTTTCCCCTTTTAATGGAAGAGCTGTAACCGTGGATGTGAATCCACCGAGATGAAGTTGTATCTCCGTATCAAGGTCATGATACGTATATGTGTTTGTATGGAATCGACCGAGAAGGTCTGAAAACATATAGGTATATTTAATT
>RCNI01000712.1_pt1 | contig 19847 bp, 20 predicted proteins | sample 2041151 | NCBI WGS metagenome assembly RCNI01 (sample SAMN09708214, study PRJNA481090) | feces metagenome | isolation source: feces | place: Antarctica: Albino Rookery | reverse complement strand
CGGCTGTCCTTGTACTTGTGAACAGCGCGAAGGATGGTAACAACTTCCTTCTTGGTGGGCAGAGGGATGGGGCCGGAGACAGATGCGCCATTGCGCTTTGCGGTCTCCACGATCTTAGCAGCGCTGGAGTCGATCAGCTGGTGATCATATGCCTTCAGTCTGATACGGATCATTTCCTGGTTTGCCATGGTTTGTTTTCCTCCTTGAATTAACGTACTCAGTTTTGGTGCTGGGTACGGTCGAACTGTTTTGTCCGCGCCGCCGTGCGTATCACTCCAAGCCATGAAAAATGGCCGACTCAAGGCCGACCTTTCCCCTTCTAGGCGCAGCGATATACGCAAGCGCTGACAGGACAGTTCAGCCGCCCGATGACCGGACATACTCCGCAGAAGTTACCGGCTAAGCCGCAATCTCCTGCATCATCGCATCGCATATGCAGTCTTCCCACACATGCCTTCATATAGTACCACCCATATTCCCTTTTGTCAAGGTATTTTCAGAAAAAATAACAAAAATTTTTAGGATATTTCGGACATTTTCACAAATAACCTGAAATTGCACAAGTTATGCAAATATGTATACCAAAATGCCCCATACATCGCTATTCAATGCGGTACTTATAAATAATAACAGGTGATCCTCCTTTTTTCAAGAGGATCACCTGTATAAGAAATATCATTTTTCAAGATAATTTCTGTGCATAAGGTAACAAAACCTGTTTTTATTTCAGCTCCCAAAGCTTAACCTGACTGGCTTTTTCATAAAGACGTAGGTAGCTGTCATATCGGGTTGGTTCAATCTCCCCTGCTGCCAGTGCCTGTGTAACGGCACACCCCGGTTCTTTCCGATGTGTACAATCGTGAAATTGGCACTTACCAATATACGCGCCAAAATCAGGGAATGCGTACTGAAGATTTTCTTTCAGCATAACATCCATCTGATCGGTATCAAACGAGGAAAATCCCGGCGTGTCTGCTACATAGGTATCATCTTCCATACGATACAGTTCCACATGTCTTGTCGTATGACGTCCACGACCAAGCTTCTCAGAAACCTCACCAACAGGAAGTTCCAGTGCCGGGCATAGTCTATTGAGAATGCTGCTCTTTCCTACGCCGGAATTTCCTGTAAAAGCAACCAGCTTGCCTCTAATAAGGCTTCGCAGTTGCTCCACTCCTTCTCCTGTCTCTGCACTGGCTGCAATCACCGTGAATCCTGCGTGGGTATAAATCCGGACCAGATCCAATGCCGGATCTAAATCACATTTGTTGACACAAAGAATTACAGGAACCTCCTGGTCACCGGCAATCGCACTGACTCTATCAATCAGAAACGGTTCTGTAACCGGATTTACATTGGCGGCAAAAACCACCAGCGCATCAATATTAGCAACCGCCGGACGAACAAAGCTGTTACGACGAGGCAGGATTTTCTCCACCATGCCTTTTCCGCGTTCTACGGTGATTTCCACCATATCTCCCGTAAGGGGACTTTCAGGTCCTCGACGCAGGGCACCTCTTGCCCGGCAGGTAACCATTCCTCCCGGAGTTTGAACATCATAAAATCCGCTGATAGACCGCAAAATTCGGCCTGTTCTTTTATCAACCATTGCCGCTAAACTCCACCGCTATATGTTCCATGTAAGGCTTACCGTCAATGTACAGATCAAAATATTGTACGCCACTGCCTACAAGGGTACCAGTATACACAGCGGTTCCGCCCTGAACAGTGACAGGACCCAAAACACGTTTTCCATCCTTGTAGACCTCCACCGTGTAATCACCCGTGCGATCAAGGGGCAGGTCAAATGGCCAATTAACCTGTACCTCCTTGGGCTTGCTGGGTTCAGGAGGATCTGTTGGCTTCTCTGTCGGTTTTTCCGTGGGTTTTTCGGTAGGAGGCGTGGTTGGTGCCGGTCCCTTAGAGATCGTCAGCACTATCTTTGTCGTCACGTCCAATTCCTGATTCGGTGTTGCCGACTGTTGAATAACCTCATTTTTAGGTCTATCGCTTTCCTTATGCTCATAGTCCACAATAAAGAATTCGCGGTCATTCAAAGCCTTTATAGCATCCTCAAGGCTTCGACCTGTCACTTTGGGAACTTTGGCAGTTTTAATTACGGAACCTGTACTAATATACAAAGTAATCGACTGACCGTCCGTCAACTTCTCGCCCTTTGCAGGTTCTGTTCTGATGACCTTGCCTTCCGCGAAATCGTCGCTGGCTTCTTTTCTGATTTTAGGAATCAGTCCCATATCATTCAGCCAGCGTTCCGCATCTTCCTGGAACATATCCACCAGATTGTCCATTGTCTTTTCCTGCGTTTCAGGACCCATGCTGACTACAACCTGAACTAAAGTTCCTTTTTCAACTTTGCTGTTTGGGGGAACGGTTTGTTCTATAATCTTGCCCTTCTCAACGGTATCACTATTTTTCATCTCGAGGATGGAGACTCTGAATCCCTCATAAGCCGGAAGTTTTTCATAATACTCTCCCAACATATTAGGAATCGTTACCAACGGCTTTCGATTGCTTAGTGAACCGCTCATAAGTGCCACAAGGAATACAATAATCGCAACAATTGCCACAACAGAACTGACCACCACTGCAATGGTCGTGGACTTGCTTCTGCTCTCCTCCAGTTCCCGCTGCTCCTGACGTCTTCTAGCCTGAGCCCTTGCACGTCTGGCAGCTTCTTCAGGGTTGACCGGCGTAATCCGCCCACTGTTTCGAACCGGAATCGAACTCGAGTTTCGGGATGGTGTCTGAGCTGCCGCAGGGCGAGGACGTCGAACAGCCGCAGCCGTTCCCTCATTTCCGGCCACCCGTTCTGCGGTGGATTTTGCATGGTGCGCCATTTCCTGCATTACCGGAGTATCTAGCACAACCGTGGCATCATTTGCAACACCTGTCTTTTGATAATTAAAGAGGATACTTGGATTTTTCCGGAATTCATCCATATCCTTCAGCATTTCCGTAGCAGATGAATAGCGATCCTTGGCATCCAAAGCCATGCCCTTCATAATAATCTGCTCCAAACCACCGGGAATATTAGGGTTCAGGGTTGAGGGCATCGGAGCGCCGCCGTTGATGTGCTGAATGGCAACAGCCACCGGAGATTCTCCATCATACGGGGGACGACCTGTCATCATTTCGTACATCACAACACTGAGAGAGTACAGATCGGAGCGATTATCAACCCATCCTCCCTTTGCCTGTTCCGGAGAAATGTAATGAACAGAGCCCAACGCTTCTTTGGTCAGTGTATTGCTCTTGGACATAACCCGTGCAATGCCAAAGTCGGTTACCTTAACGGAGCCATTCTTCAGCACCATCACATTATGTGGCTTGATATCCCTGTGGACAATGCTTCTGCCATGAGCATGTTCCAACGCTTTTGCAATCTGAATAGAGAAATGAAGAGTTTCCTTCCAATTAAGGGTTCCCTTCTTCTCCATGTACTGCTTGAGAGTAATGCCGTCGATCAACTCCATGACAATAAAGTCTGCATTGTCAGAAGATGAGACGTCATAGACCTGTACAATATTGGGATGACTGAGCATTGCAACAGCTTCGCCCTCAGCATGGAAGCGGCGGCGAAATTCCTCATCCCGCGAAAATTCGTCCTTTAGAATTTTGATCGCAACCAACCGGTTAAGTCGATGGCAACGAGCTTTATATACAACGGCCATGCCGCCGGTACCTATGATCTCCAAGATCTCATACCGGTTGTCAAGCAGCCGTCCGATGTATCGATCCATATTCAAAATAGCTCCTTTCGCGCTATGAACTAAATCATAATCAGAATGCTGGTCACATTGTCCGGCGCACCACGGTTTTTGGCAATATCCAAAAGCCGCTGGCAGCAGTACTGCTTGTTGACACCGTGGACAACCTCAAACAAAATCTCCTGATCATCCAACATGTTGCTGAGACCGTCAGAGCACAGCAACATGAAATCTCCTTTACTCACTTCCTGACAGTACACATCGCTGAGTACCACAGGCTCTGTCCCGATTGCTCGGGTGATAAAATTCTTTCCGGGGTATGTTCTGGCTCGTTCAGGGGTCAGCTCTCCCCGATCGACCATCAACTGTACCAAGGAGTGATCCTTGCTTAGCTGACGAATCCCATCCCGGGATACATAGTAGGCACGGCTGTCGCCAACATTGATGACTGTTACCCATTGATTGGCGACAAGGGCAGCAACCAGCGTTGTGCCCATGCCTGAAAATTCCTCAAACTGCTTTCCCTGGTCGTAAACCGTGAAATTAGCCAATTTCACAGCACTGCGAAGCATCTGTTCAATCTCGTTTAGATCCATCTCTGGCTTCCAGCTGCGGTGTACCTCCTGCACAAATACATCTGCCGCCAGAGAACTTGCCACATTACCGGACTTGGCGCCGCCCATGCCGTCGCAGACTACACACAACAGGGTGTTGTCGTCCAGTTGCTCCATATGGTAGGTGTCCTGATTCTGTTTACGAACACATCCCTGATCTGTTAAGCCCCAACTTTCCATCGATAATCAGCTCCTTTCCGGTTTTCGGGGAAAATCACTTGTTTTCTTTTGTATATTTTCTTCTAAGCTGTCCGCAGGAAGCATCAATATCGCCGCCTAGTGTTCTGCGGACGGTAGCGGGAATTCCGCCATCTTCCAGAGTTTTCTGGAATTTTGCCACAGCCGCTCTGGAGCTGGGCTTCAGAGGACTTTCTTCCACATGATTCAAAGGAATCAGATTGAAGTGGGCGGGCAATCCTTTCATGCGACGGAGCAGTTCTTTTGCGTCAGCTTCCGAATCGTTTACCCCGTCGATCATGGCATATTCAAAGCTGATACGACGGCTGGTAGCTGCATAATACCGCCGACAAGCTGCAAGAAGCTCCTCCGATGGATATGCCTTATTCACAGGCATGATCCGATCCCGCACCCCATCATTGGGGGCATGAAGCGAAATAGACAGTGTCAGCTGAAGTTTTCGTTTTGCCAGCTCATCGATCTTCGGCACCAAGCCGCAGGTGGACAAGCTGATGTGACGCATGGAAATATTCATTCCCTCCGGGCTGTTCACCAGCTCCAAAAACCGCATCACATTATCAAAATTATCAAGCGGCTCGCCAATGCCCATCAGTACAATGTGAGAGATAGGCAAGCCGGAGTCGATCTGTGTAAAGAGAACCTGATCCAGCATCTCAAAGGGTTCCAGTCGGCGCACCAGTCCGCCCAGTGTTGATGCGCAGAATGCACATCCCATGCGGCAGCCTACTTCCGTGGAAATACAGACTGTGTTTCCATAGTGGTAGCGCATCAAAACCGTCTCGACACAGTTCCCATCAGACAGCTTCCACAAATACTTGATGGTACCATCTTTCTGAGATTCCTGCTTGCGGACAACCTCAGGCGCAATGATGGGATATTTCTCAGTCAGCACATCACGAAGCGTTTTGGGCAGATTGGTCATCTCGTCATACGAGCGTACACCCTTGTGCAGCCATGTATAGACCTGCTTTGCGCGAAATGCCGGCTGTCCCATCTCCTTAAATAGAGCACCCATCTCTGTTAAGTTGCAGGATTTCAAATTCTCACTCATTTTGTCCTCCGCAGACGGCAGATAAAGAATCCGTCTGTGTCATATTCACCGGGCACCAATGCCAGCATGCCGGATTCATTCTTCGGGAAAACATCCGGAAGAGGCAGCGGTTCCAGAGAGAAGTTCTTATTTTCAGCCAGAAATGTTTCAACCACGCCCTCATTCTCTGCACGAACCAGCGTGCAGGTAGAGTACATAAGCAATCCACCCGGCTTAACATATTCCGCCTGTTTTTGCAGGATTTGAAGCTGTAAATCAGGCAGATCCTTCATATCATCAGGATTTTTGTATCGGATATCCGGTTTTTTGCGGATGATACCATAGCCCGAACAGGGCACATCTGCAATTACCACATCCATCTGCTCATGCCACTGAGGAACATCCACGGTAGCATCTTGCTGACGGGTTGTGACATTTTCCAGCCCCAAACGTTGAGCACCGTTTTCAATCAACCCGGTTTTGTGGGCATGGACATCGCAGGAAGTGATACTTCCCTTTCCGCCCATAGCCATAGCTGCGGCAAAACTCTTGCCGCCGGGAGCTGCGCAGCAATCCAGTACTTTTAGCGAAGCATTTGGAATTTCTGCACACAGAACAGACAGCTTTGCAGCCGCATCCTGCACGTAAAACAGACCTTCTTTGAAGGAAGGAAGCTGTTCTAAGGCCCCGGTGCTGCTTAAAACAAGACAGTCCTTGAGCCAGCCATGAGGCTGGGCACTCACCTGCTCGTTCTGCAATCTTTCTATAAGTTCAACAGCAGTCGTTTTCAGGGTGTTGACCTGAACCACCGTTGCAGGCGTGTCATTATCGGCCTGAAGCAGCAGCTCAATGCGCTCTTTTCCAACATAGTCCCGCAGGAGCTTGATAAGCGGCCACGGGTGGCTGTACCGATCCTCTAAAGACTTGGGTTCTGACAGCGTTCCCTTGGTTTTTACGGCATTGCGCAGCACACCATTGACAAGTCCGGGCGCATATCGCTGTTTAGGGCAGTACTTCCGTGCCATCGAAACAGCCTCGTTGACTGCAGCAGATTCCGGTATCTTATCTAATTCATAAATCTGATACAAGCCCAGATGGAGAATATCATGAATTACCGGGTGCAAACCCTTGATTTTTCCTGTCAGCAGCTGCTTTAGGAAAAAATCAAGTTTGTTCCGATTTTGGAGCACACCATAGCACAGTCTCGTTGCAAGGGCTGCATCTCTCCGATCCAGCCGATCCCGAAGAATGTAATCCTTCAAAACGGCATTGGACCAAGCTCCCTCCTTGCGGCAGGCAATCAGCGCATTCAGCGCAGTCTCTCTGGCGCCCATCTTACAGCTCCAGAGGATGGCCTCGGAAGTAATCGGGGGCCGCCATGCGCTTGCCGCCTTCTACCTGCAAGGACTGAATTTCTACTGCACCCTCACCGCATGCAATAATCAGGCCGGTTTTGGTCAGTCCCAGAATCTGACCGGGCGTTCCTTTTCCTTCTACAATGCGTGTTGCATGAACCTTAAACTTCTTACCCTGAATCTCAGTGGTAGCAACAGGCCATGGATGCAGTCCTCTGACGTGGTCATGAACCTGCTGGGCAGTTTTTGTAAAATCAATGGGGCTCATGGCTTTATCCAACATAGGTGCAAAGCAAACCTGACTCTCGTCCTGCTTAAAGTGCTCCACTTCTCCCTGCGTCAGTCTGCCCAGAGTCTTGCTCAGCAGTCCTGCACCCAAAACCGCCAAACGATCCAGCAGCTCACCTGCAGTTTCATTCTCACCAATAGGTGTTTTCGCCACGTCGATAATATCGCCGGCATCCATTTCACGTACCAAATACATAGCCGTGACGCCGGTTTCCTTCAGCCCATCCAGCACCGCCCACTGATACGGGGCAGAGCCACGATACTTGGGCAGGACACTGGCATGGATATTGATAAATCCCTTCGGGGCCACATCCAGTATCTTCTGAGGAAGGATTCTTCCATAGGCAACCACTGCAACTACATCAGGTTCCAGCGCCTTCAACTCTTCCACGGATGCGTCATCCCGGAAGTTTTCCGGCTGAAAAACAGGCAAATGATGCTCCACTGCCACTTCCTTTACAGGCGAGCAGACCATTTTCATACCACGCCCCTTGGGACGATCAGGCTGCGTATATACACCAACCACATCAAAACCGTCGTTTAAAATCTGTTTCAGGCAGGTAGCCGCAATATCCGGTGTTCCCATGAATACAACACGCATGGAAAATCCCTCCAATTCAAAAATTTCGCTTATTCCGCTTCCAGTTCGTCGACTGTCAAATAGCGATCCATAACCTCTGTGTAGACAATGCCATCCAGATGATCATTCTCGTGACAGAAGCAACGGGCAATCAATTCTTCACCTTCAGCCTCAAACCATTCTCCGTGACGATCCTGAGCACGCACTTTTGCAAAATAAGGGCGCTTTACCAGACCGTACTTGCCAGGAACGCTGAGACAGCCTTCAGGACCAACCTGTTCGCCGTCTGTTTCCAAAATCTCAGGGTTGATAAATTCGACAATTTCATTTTCGTCTGTTCCCACGTCCACCAGGAATACACGGCGCAGAATACCCACCTGAGGTGCTGCCAAACCCACACCGCCAGACTCAATCAGCGTTTCCGCCATATCATCAAGAAGTTTGTGTAACTTACTGTCAAAAGAAGTAACAGGCTTGCACACCTTATGCAGTGCCGGTTCTTTGTCCGTCAAAATTTTACGCAGACCCATTTCTATTTTCCCTCTTTCTATTAGTCAAATCCGTTGACATCCGCAAAAGCAGATACCCCACGGTTGAGCCTGTCCCTCGCGAACTGCCGCAGCAGTTCTGCAGTCAGGTTTCGCATCTGACGATCCATTCGGCACCGAAGCGTCAACCGATAACGGAAATTGTAGTTGATTTTAGGCACCGTACAAGGGGCAGGCCCCAATACCGTGCAGTGTACAGTCTCAAATCCCGGCTGTTTCAGACATTCAATGATGCTGTCACGGAATTTAGCAGCGCCACGAAGTACCGCCGTTTCCTCCTGCCCCACAAATGTGATAGTAGCAATATCTCCAAAAGGCGGAACATTTTGAAATTGCCGCATTTGAATTTCCAGATCATAAAACCCGTCATAATCCTGCTGCGCTGCCAATTTGATAACCTGATGTTCCGGAACAAGGGTTTGAATCACTGCCCGTCCGGGAGTATCTCCACGACCGGCCCGGCCCACCACCTGCGTTAGCATATTAAAAGTTGTTTCCGCTGCACGGAAACTATCCATATACAGACTCAAATCTGCATCCAGCACACCAACCAGCGTCACGTCCGGAAGATTCAATCCCTTTGCGACCATCTGCGTACCAATTAAAACGGGCACCTTTTCATTTTTAAAATGATCCAGTATTTTCTCATGGGTGTTAACTGCACTTACAGTATCCGCATCCATCCGGTCAATTTCCATTTCAGGGAACAGTTCCAGCAACTCCTGCTGAACTTTTTGCGTTCCTGTACCTATGGTTTTTAGTGGACCTCCGCAACTGGGACAGCGCTCAGGCACCGGTTGGGAATAGCCGCAATAATGGCACATCAACCGATTATTGGCGCTGTGATAAGTCAGCCTCACTGAACAGCGAGGGCATTCCGGTGTTTTTCGGCAGTCCACACAAACCAAAGCTCGGCTGTTTCCTCGGCGGTTCAGCAGCAGGATCGTCTGCTTGCCCGCCTTATAGGTATCAAAAATAGCCTCTCGCAGAGGGTAGCTAAAGGACAGGTCATTGCCCATCTTCAGCTCCTGCTTCATATCCACGATGTCAACTTCCGGCAGCGACCTGCCGCCAAAACGCTCTTTCAGCCTGTAAAGCTTGTAGGCGCCGGATTTCGCCCGGTACATGGTCTCCACAGATGGCGTGGCAGAACCTAAAAGCACCAAAGCCTTTTCTTTGGAACCCCGCCAGATTGCCACCTCTTTGGCGGCATAACGGGGATTATTTTCGGATTTATAGGAGTGCTCCTGTTCTTCGTCCAGAATAATCAGGCTTAAATTCCTGCAAGGTGCAAATATCGCCGATCTAGTTCCAATCACAGCTCTTGCATCCCCTGCCTTGACTCGTCTCCACTGGTCGTACCGCTCACCGGCAGAAAGGCTGCTGTGAAGCACAGCAACACTATCACCGAAATACGCAGCCATCAGTCCCAGAAGTTGGGGCGTGAGGGCAATTTCCGGCACCAGAAGCATCGCACTTTTTCCCTCACTCAGGCATTCCTGAATAAGCTTAATATAGACAGATGTTTTTCCCGATCCTGTAACACCGTAAAGCAGTGCCACGCCGGGTGCATCTGATTTTCTCTGATGGTTCAGCCCCTGAAATGCCTCCTGCTGGTCTTCATTTAGCACCAGAGGACCATCCAGTTGGGCTGGTTTAATTTCCCGGCATCGCAGTACCGGTCGTTCTGACAACGTCAGGTATCCAAGCTTTTCCAGCCGATTGACAGTCGAGACAGATGCGCCTGTATAGTAGCAAATCTCCTTGACCGACACACTGCCGACGCTGCAAATAAGTTCCAGCACCGCCTTTTGCATGGCTGCGGATTTAGGACGATGGGATGCGTATTCCATTGCCTCCTCCGGTGACGATGCTAAAGTAGCGATCCGTTCCGTTTTGTCGTTTGTCTTTCGGGTAAAGTCTGCTTGAGAAGAAATCCATTTCTTCCGCAGCAGATAGGCAAGCACTTCATGAAGCTGGTCTTCCTCCGGAATGGAATTTCGGAGAACCTCCTCTTTCGCCTGACCACCCAACTCTTCCAAAAGGTTTAGAATTTCAAGTGCATTTTCTTTTTTGACGACCTTATCCTTCCAGCTTCGGTCATCCGTCAGGCTGACAGTTTCTCTGGTCTGAAACCAAAGGCCGGCAGGCAGCATCGCCCGGATTGCATCATAGAAGGTGCAGAAATAGCGTTCCCGCATAAACGCTGCCATACGGAGCATATAAGGAGAAATCAACGGTTCCTCATCGAGGCACCGTTCCACAGCCTTTAGGCCATCACAGCTGCCCTCCTCCACAGAAAGCACCACGCCCTCGGCCCGGCGGTTCCCCCTTCCAAAGGGGATCATCACCCGATGCCCAGGGCGAAGCTGCATTTCTCGGGGGACAGCATAGGAGTAGGGCTTATCAATGGCAAATGTAGCCGAGGAAACAGCAATTTTTGCAATCATAAACCCACTCCTTATCTGTTCTTAGTTGCGGTATTCGTCCTTAATGGTAGCGGACAGTTCACCAGCTGCAACCTCACGGATTGCCAGTGTAACAGGCTTTTCGGGCAGGTCCTCATCCAGCTCCATTGCCTCAGAAGCAATCTGACGGGCACGATGAGCAACCACGTTGACCAGCAGGTAACGGCTATCTACATACTTCAGCATATCAGCTACAGGGGGGTAAAGCATAATTATATTCCTCCAAAATCAGTCTGCCTTATCGGCAATAATCTTCAAAATTTCCTCGACACAGGTCGAAACCTGATCGTTTACAACAGTATAATCATAATGGACGCTCTGTTCCATCTCCCACTTGGCACGGCTCATACGAATTTCGATCTGCTCAGCAGAGGTATCACCACGGCTGCGAAGCCGATTTTCCAGAGTCTCCATAGAGGGCGGCATCACAAAAATCAGGGTTGCATCAGGACGCAGCCTGCGCACATTCATTGCTCCGTTGGGATCCACATCAAGGATCACATTACCCTTGGCAAGCTTCTGCTCCACCTCTTTAAGAGGGGTACCGTAGTAGGTTGCATGATGCTCGTCATATTCAAGAAACTCATGATTTTCAATCATTTTCTCAAACTGTGGGCGAGACACAAAATAGTATTGTACTCCGTCCATTTCACCGGGTCTGGGCTGTCTGGTGGTGGCAGAGATAGAGAAAATCAGATCCTTCCGGCTATCCATCACCTGCTTCAGCACGGTGCTTTTTCCCACACCGGACGCACCGGAAATCACAAATAACTTTCCGTGACTCATGTATCTTCCTCCTCTAATTCTGCTTCTTGCTTGTCCATCCACCGGGCATAAATGCTTTCAGGCGGGATTGCGGACAAAATCACATGATCCGTATCCATGAGGATCACGGTCTTTGTCTTACGTCCAAAGGACGCATCGACGAGCATGCCCCGATCTCTGGATTCCTGAATCACACGCTTAATCGGAGCAGAATCCGGTGCAATCACAGCCAACACCCGATTTGCAGCTACCATGCTGCCGAATCCAATGTTAATCAGCTTCATAATCGCTCCTTACTCAATGTTCTGAGTCTGCTCTCTGATCTTTTCCAACTCTGCCTTGATTTCAACCACAATACGAGCAAGCTTCACATCCGAGCACTTGGAACCGATGGTGTTCGCTTCCCTGTTCATCTCCTGCAGCAGGAAATCCAGTTTACGGCCAACAGCACCGCCAGTGGTCAGCATATGGTTCATCTGCTCCAGATGGCTTCTCAAGCGGACAGTTTCCTCGTCCACAGCAACCTTGTCAGCAAAGATCGCTGCCTCAGTCAGGATACGGCTCTCATCAATTGCAGTATTGGCGAGAACTTCCTTGAGCTTATTTTCCAGTCTGGTGCGGTAATCGATGACAGTCTGACCATTACCAGCCTCAACCTGCGCCACAAGTCCCAGGATCGTCTCTCCTCTGCCTCGCAGATCTGCATCCAATGCCTTGCCTTCCGTGCTGCGCATGGCATCATAGCCTTCCAGAGCCTTAGCAACTACACCCATCAGATCTGCTTTCAGCTGATCTTCATCCACCTCAGGCTTTTCGACTGCGAAAACCTCGGGCAAACGAGAAACTGTGGAAACACTGATGTCATCCCGAATGCCGAACTCGCTGACCATCTGCTTCATAGCTTCCAGATATCCGGCCAGAACTTCGGAATTCAGCGTGACCTTCGTATCATTGCCGGATTCAGATTTGATGGTGATAAACACATCCACCTTACCTCTGGAAATAGTACCCTTCACAGCCTGCTTTACCGCATCCTCAGCAAAAGAAACAGATCTGGGCAACTTAACAGTGCAATCCAGATAACGGTTATTAACAGAGCGGACTTCCACCGTGAACTCTCGACCATTTACCGTCTCTACGGCACGGCCATAACCGGTCATACTTTTAATCAAGATCATTATCCCCTTTTTTCTGGGATTTGAGAAGAGATTCCCCTGCAAACCCTGTAATCGTATACCTTGTTTTTTCTTTCCTAACCACCCGACGGTCATAGGCCACCGCCAGACAGATACCAAGCGCAAAAGCCAGACAGCCCGTTAATGCTCCCTGCTTCCAAAGCACAGCACCCAGCAGATAACCCAAAAAGAACAGAACCACCGGTGCCGCATAGAGCACTGCAGCCGCCTTCAGCACCGGACCGGAGTCAGAGGAAACGGTAACAAAGTCCCCTTCCTCTGCACCGATTAGGTTTTCAGCCGTCAGAAAAATTGTTTCCGCCGCTGCACCGCAGCCGGAACACTTGTGGCAATCACCCGAACAGGCGCTCTGCCGCAGATGAATCACCGTGGCAGAGCCATCTGAATAGGTTTTCTTCACACGAACAATTTGTTCCATGATTACCTTCTCACCTCTCGAAGAGATGCTGCAACACTGTAGCTTCCCACAGCGCCAATATCGGCAAATTCCGCTCCATTGATTGAAACTGTTGCCTTTGCTTGAGAAGTTCCAACTTCCTTATTTGCGAAATCTACGGTTACTACGATGTTGTCCTCTGTCAGTTTGTTAATCAATTCCGTGGGACCTCGGAGAGTAACCTTCATGGCTTCTGTCAAGAATTCGTGAATCATACCACTGGGCACATTCACTGCCTGAATACTAGTAACGTTAAAATCCTTTATGGTCAGCCCCTTAAAGCTAATATCCACCGTAGCCTCAACAACACCGCTGCGGTTGGTAATTCCCTCAGGAAGCTGAACTGCAAACGTCTGTTTCTCGTCCTTTGTAATCTCCGTCAGATTGATGGTGCCCAGAACGATCTTATCCAAATCGTCCAACAGAGCCTCACTGCCGCTGACCTTAATAACTGCAGGCTCGATCTTGATTCTGGTGGTCTTTTCGGTAGCGCCGCCGCCATAAATGACGTTTACCTCCAGTGCGATCTCTTTGTACTGCTGAATCTTCATATCCAGCCGAACCTCACCAACATTGGTGGTAATATGCTCCACATCCACCGGCTCCCCTGCCTTGTTGCACAGGGTATAGCGGTAGCTCTGGCTGATTGACTCCATCTGTCCATCCAGATTTACGTCAATTCTGGCATAAGCAATCTGCTCAACCACAGATTCCGGTCCAGAAATCTGAATGGTAGGATGATCAAGAACCACATCCTCCGTGTCAGATATATAACCTTCCGGCACAGCACCCGAGCAGGCTACCTTCACAGGAATCTCAGCCTTACGCCGATTTTCAACCGTCAGCGTAAAATGGTCGGGATTTTTGCTTTCCACAATAAACGCATTGCTTGGAAATTCTCCAGGGAAACTGGGAGTGTACACAATCTGGACCTCACCCGGATCATAGATTTTTGAAAGGTCTGCTTTCAGGGTAATGTCAGAGTTTTTCAATTTAATCAAATTGGATCGTTTACCCGACACTACCAAAGTCGCAAAATTATTCTGTCCACTGGTAATCATCAGTCCACGCTCCTGTAAGACTGATTCGCCTTCCAGAACCACAGGGATGTTGTGATAAACCTCTTCATGCTCATAGTCGATCACAGTGACTACGTAAATCCACAGGCCAAAAGCAATGAACACAGACAGAAGAACAGATAGCAGCTTATTTTTCATCATTCCGATCCTCCTTGTTCTTATCCATCAGCTTCTGGCGCAGACGCACAACCAGATTCTGCTCCTGCTGAGGCTCTTCAGCGCACAGCTCATTACGCAGCAGACGTGCTAGCGTCTGGGGCGCCAGATGGCGCTTCAACATGCCACCCACGGCCACAGAAATAGTGCCTGTTTCCTCAGAAACAATCACAACCACTGCGTCGGAGACCTCACTGATGCCCACGCCGGCACGATGTCTGGTACCCAGATCGGCACTCAGGCGATTGCTGTCAGACAGAGGAAGCACGCAGCCGGCTGCTGCGATCCGGCCATCCCGAATAATCATGGCACCGTCATGCAGGGATGCATTAGTAAAGAAGATATTACGGATTAACTGCTCAGACACGATAGCATCAACACTGGTTCCGGTTCTGAAATATTCATCCAGCCGAGCCTCCCGTGCAAAAACGATCAGCGCACCAACACGCTCCCGGCTCATAACCTCGCAGGCCATCACCGTCTGGGAAATGACAGGGTCCATCTCCTGACCCGTTTTAACACCTATCCCCAGTAGACTTTTCAATTTTACGCTGCCGATATGATCCAGCATACGGCGCAGCTCCGGCTGAAACAGAATAACCACCGCCAAAATACCAACGGCCATAATCTGGTTCAAAATAAAGTTGATGGTATGCAGCTCACATGCCTCTGTCACCCATGCCACCACCAGCAGCGCCATTACCGTACGGGCAATGCGCATTGTACTGGGGGTACGGATCAACGGAAGCAATCGGTAGATCAAGTACGCCACCAGAGCAATGTCCAGATAATCTGACCAGCGCATATGGGTCAGTTGCTGAATGATACTTTGAATGCTTGCCATTGGTCTATTTCCCCCGTTCCTTCTTCGATATGCGAAAGCGGAACTCCGCTATCGTATAGCTATACTATTATCCGTATCATTATAGCGGATACAATCAGTAATGGCAATAGATAAAGTGTAAAAAATTTTAAGCTTTTCGGGAAATAACTTTGGATACCACCTGTAAAACAGCCTTTACCTGTGAAGAATCGCAGTCGTGTCCGAAACTGATCCGCACAGTTCCCGACTCCAGTGTTCCTGCGCTCTCATGGGCCAGGGGCGCACAGTGTAGTCCTGCACGAACAGCAATTCCTTGGTTTGCCATTAGCTCCGCTACCTGCTGGCAATCAAGATCTGTACGGAATGATACAGTGCCGCCTTGATGCGGTCCTGAAAACACCTCCACTGGCAGTTTTCTCAATCTCTCTGCACAGTTTTCAGCACACCTCTTTTCCCTGTTTCCAATATTTTCTACACCCACACGGCGCAAATACCGCAATCCTGCTCCTAGTCCCGCAATTCCCGGCACATTCAGCGTCCCTGCCTCTGCCCGATCAGGTAAAAAATCCGGCATTTCCCGGCTTTTTGACATACTTCCCGTTCCACCATAAAACAGCGGTTCTGGAATTTGACCGCACAACAGCAGCCCCGTCCCCTGCGGCCCCAGCAGCCCCTTGTGCCCAGGCATGGCAATGTAATCCGCTCCCAGTTCCGTCAGTGAAATTGGGATACTTCCGGCAGATTGAGCTGCATCAATAATAAAAGGAACACCCCGTTCCCTGCACATTTTTGCCATTTCCTCCACAGGTAGGATGTATCCAAATACATTTGATACATGGGTGAATACCGCAGCATCTGCACCCTTTTTCAGTTCACGCTCAAACTCATCCAACGTATTTTCCCAGTCAAAAAGTTTTTTCCCAGCAACTACCATTTCCGTTCCCAGGGCATACAGCGGTCTGACTACCGCATTGTGCTCAAACCCCGTCACCACCACCCGATTTCCGGGTTTTACAATCGTTTTGATAGCCAGATTCAAACCATGGGTACAATTTGATGTAAACACAACCTGTTCCGGGTCGCAATCAAACATTTTTCCCGCTTCTTCACGGCAGTTGTAAACGACCTCCCCCGCCTTTCTGGCAGCTCCATATCCACCACGTCCAGGATTAGCGCAGCCTTGCATCGCCCAAATCATCGCCTGTTTAACCGCTGGAGGCTTGCAAAAGGATGTAGCACCATTGTCAAGATAGATCACAGTTCTACCTCCTGAATCTCACAACCCTCCGCTTTTACGTAGAGTTTTTTGTACGCAATCCGATGCTCCTGAATCAAATCCAGTGCCGTGTCTACATCAACCTGTCGCACCTGAAGATAATACCCGCACCCCTGGTCCTCCATCCATCTGGGTGTACGCCGGATGGAGCATCGAATGCCGTTTTGTTTTAATAACCGCTCTGCTCGCTGTGCAAAGGTCACAGAGCGGAATGTGATATAATACACCGTCATAACGCAAAACCTCCCGGCACAATCTATGTCCGGGAGGTCGAAATTGTTCAGTTACAGTCGCTCTTCCAATAGGCACACCGCATGGCAGGACATTCCAAGCCCCTCTCCGGTAAAGCCCAGTCGTTCCTCGGTAGTAGCCTTGACGTTCACTCTGCTGACGTCAATCTTCAGGAAACGGGCAATATTCTCCTGCATCTGGGGGATGTAATCTTTGAGCTTCGGCTTTTGCGCAATCATCGTCACATCGATGTTGCCTACCCGATAACCCGCAGCAGCCACCTTCTGACCCACAACCTCCAGAAGCTTTCCGGAGTCAGCGCCTTTGTACTGAGGGTCGGTGTCCGGGAAATGACGGCCTATATCCCCCAGACCTGCAGCACCCAGAAGCGCATCAGAAACCGCATGCAGCAGCACATCTGCATCAGAATGCCCCTCCAGTCCCAGTGCATAATCTATTTTAACACCGCCAAGAATCAAATCTCTGCCTTCTACCAGTCGGTGTACATCATATCCGTGTCCTATTCTCATTTTTCTTCCTCCAACAGAAGCTTTGCAATGGCCAGATCCAATGGTGTAGTCACCTTGAGATTCCGCTCATCACCTTCTACGATCTTCACGCTCATGCCCATCAGTTCCACAGCGGAGCAATCATCCGTCACAGCGGAACCTTCGGCTTCCGCTTTTTTCAGAGCCCCTCGCAGCAAATCAAAGTCAAACACCTGAGGTGTCTGGACAGCCTGTAACGTCGCACGATCAGGTGTATTCAAAACAATACCGCTCTTTACCACCTTAATGGTATCCTTAACCGGAATTGCAGGTGCGGCAGCACCATAGGCATGAGCCGCACGAACAGTTCGATCAATCACCGCATTGGAAATCAGCGGACGAGCACCATCCTGAATTGCCACCAGCTCAACCTTTTTCGACAGTGCATTCAGTCCAAGCCCCACAGACTTCTGTCTGCTGGAGCCACCCGCAACCACCGCTTTAACCTTTTCAAACTCCGCACAGAGATTCATAACAGGCTGAATCAAATCTGCCCGTGTTACAATTACAATCTCTTTAATTGCATCACAATTCTGGAAAGCACGTACAGTACGCACAATCATCGGTTCCCCGTCTAATTTTGCCATAACCTTATCAATGCCGCCCATACGGGATGCAGTTCCTGCTGCCACGATGACCGCACCGCAGTATTTCAGCGGCAGTGCCTTTCGCATCGTATCGGTAACCTTGGAAATATCCATATTTTACAGCTCCATAATCATTTTCTTAAAGAAATCGCCACGAATCATAAAGTTTTTGAACTGGTCAAAGGAGGCACTTGCAGGACTTTCCAGCACCACATCTCCCGGCTTTGCATCGGCAGCTGCCGCCTGAATGGCCGAACCAAAATCGCCGCAATCCTGAATTTCCGGAAATCCGGGCTTATATTCAGGAGATTTTTCCACAGCGTCCTTGATTTTCCACCCTGTTTCACCGCCCAAATACAGCTTTTTCACATGCCTGCAAATCTCTGTTCCAAGTTCGTCAAAAGGAATATGTTTGTCGTATCCGCCGACAATCAACAGAACCTTTTCAGAGAAGCTTTTTAGACCCGCAATGGTACGACTGGGAGAAGATGCGATAGAGTCGTTATAATAGCGGACTCCATCCTTAATACGCACCAACTCAATACGATGTTCTACACCGCCAAAACCCTTAGCAACCCGACGAATCGTATCATCGCTGACAATCCCCTCGACTGCTGCAATTGCGGCCATGTAGTTTTCCACATTGTGCTCACCGGGAATGAGGATATCATGTTTTTTCAACACAGGGGTACCATTTCTCACAATGGTATCTCCGTCCAAATGAACCGAAACACTCTTACCTTGGCGAGAAAAAGCCTTGGTAACACCATTTCCAACAAAAGGAGCCGTAATATCATTGTCCGCATTGACAATCAGAATATCCTCCTGATTCTGAAAACGGAAAATATTCTTCTTAGCATCCACATATTCATCCATATCCTTGTGGATATCCAGATGATTGGGTGCAAGATTTGTCACAACAGCCACGTGAGGGCTACGCTGCATGTCCATCAGTTGGAACGAACTCAGCTCTACCACTGCGTAGTCATTGGCAGTCATTTCCCGCACCTTTGGCAGTAAAGGTGCACCAATATTTCCACCTACCCAGACTGTTTTCCCCTCCGCCTTCAGCATCTCAGAAACGAGCGTGGTCGTTGTGGTTTTGCCATCTGAACCTGTGATTGCAAAAATCGTACACGGGCAGACTTCAAAAAATACTTCCATTTCAGAAGTAATTTCAGCACCCTTAGCACGAAGCGATTCGAGTGCAGGATTTCCGGGGTGCATGCCCGGTGTACGAAATACCACATCTGCGTTTAGATTCTCCAAATAAAGGTCACCGACGCTGAGCTTGCATCCTTGTAATTCCAGATCCAGAATTTCCTGATCGAGCTTCTCTCTGGGGGTTCGATCACATCCGGTCACGTCGCAGCCAAACTCTAACAGCAGGCGAACAAGTGGCCTATTACTCACACCTAATCCAAAAACAGCAATCTTCTTACCCTTTAGACTATCAAAATACCTTTCAAATGCAGATTCCATGTTGCATTCCTCTTTTCAATATACGATGACGAGCACCTGATTTACTTGTATAGTATATCCTCCTGGAAAAGAATTTGCAAGATGTTTGACTTTTTCCCTCTTATGCGCTACAATATTTCAGCGACCAGGTTGGACAGCCGCGGGCAGAGGCCGAAAGGCACTGCGTGAGGAAAGTCCGGGCTCCACAGGGCAAGGATAACGGGTAACGCCCGCCGGGGGCAACCCCAGGACAAGTGCAACAGAGATATACCGCCTTGGTAACAAGGTAAGGGTGAAAAGGTGCGGTAAGAGCGCACCCAGCCCATGGAGACATGGGTTTTATGATGTAAACTCTATCCGGAGCAACACCGTGTGTGGGACAATAGGCTAGCCCGGCCGTCCCCAAGAGGTGGCTGGAACCCAAGAGCAATTTTGGGTCTAGATAGATGGCTGTTAAAACAGAACCCGGCTTATAGACCA
>RCNI01000710.1_pt1 | contig 19907 bp, 14 predicted proteins | sample 2041151 | NCBI WGS metagenome assembly RCNI01 (sample SAMN09708214, study PRJNA481090) | feces metagenome | isolation source: feces | place: Antarctica: Albino Rookery | reverse complement strand
CGGGGACACCGTGACCGTCTGCACGGATCAGAATTGCGTTTTTGGCCTTTGCCATGGAAGCACCGGGAAAATTGCCGTCGCCGATGCAGATGCGGTCGCTGTGACCCATTTCAGCCAGAACTTTCAGCAGCTCGGGGGAGAGAATGGAAGGAATGTTCTTTAACATAATAGTTAGCCTCCTAAATTGACATTGAAAAGAATACAGATTATAATAAGGAAAAACGGAGGTGCAGTCCAATGGATTATGCGGAAGAGTTGGCCAGATTTTCGGTTATCGCAGAGGAAAAGGGACTGGTAAACAGTCTGGAGGGTAATCTCTCTGTGATCGATCGCAGCACAGGGAACATTTATATCACACCATCCCATAAGATGAAATGTCTTCTGACGCCCGAGCAGATATGCGTTGTGAATCCTCTGGGGGAACAGATCGGCGGAACGGGGAAAAAATCGTCGGAGTTTTTCCTGCATGAAGCGGCGTATAAAGCGCGTCCGGACATCGGGGCTGTGTTTCATTGCCACAGTCCGTATTTAACGGCATATGCCTTACGTTACCGGGATATTCACACGCCGGAGGATACCTTCCTGCATCAGATCTTTGGGCAAATCAAGTGCCTGCCCTATGGTGCCCACGGAACCCATGAAATCCATCAGGGGATCGAGGAAGCCCTCTGTGGGCGGCCGCTTGCACTGCTGGGCGGACACGGCGTTGTGTGCGTGGGATCGGATCTGGAAGATGCCATTGGACTTCTGGAAGCGGCGGAGAATTATGTAAAAACTCTGCACATCATGGATACACTTCCAGAATGAAACAGCTTTTAAAAAGTGGCGGTCTTGTGACCGCCACTTTTTTAATTGTATTACCGGATGTTCTTGTACATAGGACCGTAAGCGGCGCAGGCGCGGTAGTCCTGGCCTTCCTTGTCCATGCCGAAAGCATTCCAGGCAGCGGGGCGGAATACGTCCTCTGCAGGAACGTTGTGCAGGCAGACAGGGATACGGAGCATGGAGCAAAGGGTGATGAGGTCGGCGCCAATGTGGCCGTAAGAGATGGCACCGTGGTTAGCACCCCAATTGTTCATGACATCGTAAGCGGTCTTGAAGGGGCTGCCGTCCTTGCCGTCGCAGCGAGGAGTGAACCAGGTGCAGGGCCAAGTGGGGTCAGTACGCTTCATGAGCTTATCGGAAACTTCGTCGGGCAGGTTGACGGTCCAGCCTTCTGCAATCTGCAGAACAGGTCCCAGACCCTTAACCAGATTCAGACGAATCATAGTAGCGGGCATTTCGGCACGGGTGGTGAAGGAGCTGGAGAATCCGCCGCCACGGAAGTAGCCGTTGTCAGCTGCGGGCCAGGTGGTAGCAGCAGTCATGGTCTCGATGTCCTCATCGGTGACCTCCCACCATCTCTTCATGACGGGCTTTCCGTTCTCGTCGCGGCACTCACCGCAGGCATCCAGAGCGGTTGCGCCGGAGTTAATGAGGTGGATGAAGCCGCCGTTTTCCTTGGCAACGCCGTCTACATCATAACCGGTAGCACGCTTGCAGGCCTCGGGAGACCAGAAAGTACGGACGTCGGAGAACATCTGAGCACGGTTGGTCAGCAGCTTCATGAACATCATACCCAGGGAGTTCAGAACGTCGTTCTCAGTAGCCAGGATGTAGGGCTCACGAGCGCCGTTGTGATCGAAGGTGGAGTTCAGCAGAGCCTCGGGGAAGTCGCAGTTGGGGTAGAAATCCGTCCACTGACGCTGACCCTGGAAGCCGCCTGCCAGAGCATTGTGGCCGACCATTTCTTCTTCGCAGCCTTCGGGCAGGTTGGGATTGCCGTTGAACAGATCCTTGATGATGCAGTACATCTTAACGGTGAAGTCCCACTGCTCCTTCTTCTTCTCGTCAGAAGCCTTGACGAAGTCGGGATTCTTGTCCCAGCCTTCCTTGCAGTGCTTGGCAACCCAGGCCTTTGCCTCTTCCACTTCCTTGGGGTCGTATACGCCCTCGGTCATTCTGCGGATGATTTCTACCTCATCAACAGACTCAACACGCATACCCAGGTACTCCTCAATAAAGTTGGAGTCGATGATGGAGCCGCCGATGCCCATGCAGATGGAACCGATCTGCAGATAGGACTTGCCACGCATGGTGGCAGCAGCGATAGCGGCACGGCCGAAACGCAGCAGCTTTTCCTTTACGTCAGCAGGAATGTTGTCGATCTCGTCCAGATTCTGGACATCGTGACCATAGATGCCGAATGCGGGCAGACCCTTCTGTGCGTGAGTAGCCAGAACAGAAGCCAGGTATACAGCACCGGGACGCTCAGTGCCGTTGAAGCCCCAGACACCCTTGATGGTCATGGGATCCATGTCCATGGTCTCGGAGCCGTAGCACCAGCAGGGAGTAACGGTCAGAGTGATGTCGACGCCTTCCTTCTTGAACTGAGCAGCGCAAGCGGCAGACTCGGCAACACGACCGATAGTAGTGTCGGAAATAACAACTTTTACGGGCTCGCCGTTGCTGTAGCGAAGATTCTCCTCAAACAGCTTCTTTGCGGCATGAGCCATAGCCATTGTGGGGCCTTCCAGAGAACCACGAACATTCAGAGGTCCACGACGACCGTCGATCGTTGGGCGAATACCGATAACAGGATAGTCGCCAATGTATCTGTTTTGTGCCATTTTTTTCCTCCTAAATCCGATTGCAGGAACTCTGCAACCAAAAAATAAATAATTTTATATAAACGCCAATGCGTTAATATACATGAACCAGTAGTATGCTATTAAAGCACCATTTCGCAGTTCAGACGGATAAACCGGGGAGGTCCCGTATATCCATCCAGCCGCTCAATGAGAAATTTTGCTGCCGTCTGCCCGATTTCCTGCTCCGGCTGACGGATCAGCGGGATGGGAAACTTCATGAGGGAACAAAAATCTGCGCAGTCAAAGCCGAAAACATCAATATCGCTGGGGATCTGCAAATCTTTGTCCCGGATTACCGTTACAATGCCGATGGAGATATTGTAGTTTGTGGCAAAAATCGCTGTAGGGGGGGCGGCAAGATTCATAAGTGTCTCAAATCCATGATATCCTGTAGTGAATTCAGACTGGGTGCCGCTGATGACCAGGGCATCATCGTAGATAATACCATGGTCGGAAAGTGCTCTCAGATAACCAACCAAGCGCTCTTTTGCAGTAAACACAGATTTGGGACCTGTGATGATCGCAATTCGCCGGTGTCCCTTCTCAATCAAGTGGGAGACGGCGGAATAAGCCGCATCCGTATTGTTGGAAAGCACAATATCGCTGTCTACGCCTTGAATCATTCTGTCGATCTGAACAGTGGGGATTCTGCTGCTGGCCGTAAGCTCAGAAAACTCATCGGTGGAGATATCCTCCGGGACATACACAAGTCCCTCAATACCATTGGAGATGAGAAATCGGAGGTTGTCCCGCTCCAAGCCGTGGTTGGAACCATAGCAGGAGATAAGACTGTGAAAGCCGTGCTCCCGAAAGACACGATCCATGGCAGTGATTACATTACTATAGAAGGGGGCGGTCATGTCGGGAAGCAGAATCCCAATGGAAGGACTGCGCTGAGATTTGAGGTTGCGGGCAAAGGGATTGACACGATAGTCAAGGGTGTCAATGGCTCTTTGAATCGTCTCGGCGTTTTTTACATGGCCACCGTTTATATATTTTGAAACCGTGGAGATAGAAACTCCTGCCATTTGTGCTACATCTTTTATGGTTGCCATGAAATCCTCCAAATTGCTAAAATTTGCGAAACGTTTTGTGACGTTGAATCTGGTTTGCAATCTGATGTATTTATAATATATAAACAATTTTGTGCTGTCAATACAAAAATCAAAAAAATATCTTGATTTTTTTGAATAGATTGATTATAGTATAGATGTCACGTGGGAAACGTGAGCGTAATATCCACGAAAAACGCAAAACGTTTCGCACGAAAAACCGTGAAAAGTGACCCGGTTTTGTGCAGCTAAAACAAGTCGACTGACTTGTGCTTATGCAAAATGCACAAACGAGAGGGAGCTAACCCGATGTGCAGACTTCTGAGGTGGGATTTGGCTGTGTGTACAGAAGTAATTTCTGTGTATTTGCTTTCGTTTCATCTATATGAAGAAGGGTATGTACAAAGAGTATGAGAAAGGTGATATTTGGAATGGGCGAAACAATTCTGAAGATGCACGGCATTCAGAAATACTTCCCCGGTGTTCACGCACTGGACAATGCGCAGCTCGAAGTGCGGTCCGGTGAAGTGATGGCTCTTGTTGGCGAAAATGGTGCCGGCAAGTCTACACTGATGAAGATTTTAACTGGCATCTACGGCAAAGATGGTGGCACGATCGAATTCTTCGGCGAAGAAATTGAGATCAATGGCCCCAAAGACGCACAGGATCGTGGCATCTGCATTGTGCATCAGGAGCTGAATCTGATGCAGCATCTGACTGTTGCGGACAACATTTTCATCGGCCGTGAATCCACACGCGGTCTTCTGCTGAACCAGGCAGAACAGAATCGTAAGACGCAGGAGCTTATGGACAGCTTGCATCTGAACATCAGCCCGAAAACGGTTGTGCGTACGATGTCTGTTGCGAAACAGCAGATGGTTGAAATTGCGAAAGCTCTTTCACATAATAATACTAAGTTGCTGATTTTGGACGAACCCTCTGCGGTTCTGACAGATACAGAGATTGACGATCTGTTCCAGTTCGTCGAGCGGCTGAAGGCAACAGGTGTTGGTATCATTTACATCTCCCACAGAATGGACGAACTGAAGCGCATCACAGACCGGATTACGGTTATGCGTGATGGTCAGTACGTGGGAACCCTGGAAACCGCCAAGACGGACATTCCCGAAGTTGTCCGTATGATGGTCGGCCGTACCATTTATGAGGAGCCGAAGACACATTCTGCGGTTCCTGCGGATGCTCCTTATATCCTGGAGTGCGAGCATCTGACCTCTCGGGACGTTAAGGATGTATCCTTCAAGCTGAAGAAGGGCGAGATCCTGGGCTTCTCCGGTCTGGTCGGTGCCGGACGTACTGAGACGATGCGCCTGCTGTGCGGTGCGGATCGGATGGACTCCGGAAAGATTAAGATTAACGGCAAAGAAGTTAAGATCCGTACCCCCCAGGATGGTGTCCGCAACGGTATCGGCTACCTGTCTGAGGATCGTAAGCGCTACGGTCTATGCTTAGGACTTTCCATCACAGACAATACGGTTCTTGCCAGCCTGGACAAGCTCCATAAGGGCCCGTTCGTCAATGAGCGCAAGTGCGACGGAATCTCCAACGAGTACATTCAAAAGATCAGAACCAAGACTCATTCCACAAAAGCGAGAGTTGGAAGCCTGTCCGGAGGTAACCAGCAGAAAGTAGTTATCTCCAAGTGGCTGCTGCGTGATTGTGATGTTCTTATCTTTGACGAACCCACCCGTGGTATCGACGTGGGCGCAAAGAGTGAAATTTACAAGCTGATGGCGCAGCTTGCAGCTGAGGGTAAATCCATCATCATGATCTCCTCCGATATGCCGGAGCTGCTTCGCCTGTCTGACCGTATTCTGGTCATGTGCGAAGGCCGCATCACCGGCGAGCTGGATATCGCTGAAGCCAGCCAGGAAAAGATCATGACATATGCAACCAATAGATAAGTGGGGTAAAGTAAAATGGAAAAAATGGCAAATAAGTCCGGCCGGAAGCTGGGCGAAAATAAAGTAGACCTGCAGAAGCTGCTGGCTCCTGCTGCACTGGTCATTCTGTATGTGTTCTTTGCAATCTTCGGTAACAACTTCTTTACTCTCGATACGCTGAAGAACATTCTGGAAGCCTCTTACTACATCGGCTTCATGGCATTCGGTGTTACATTCATCATCATCACCGGCGGCATCGACCTGTCCCTCGGTACTGTTATGATGGCATCTGCACTGCTGGGTGCATATTCCTTTAAGATGGGCGCACCCCTTGTTGTAAGTGTTCTGCTTACCGTTCTGGTTGGTGTTGTGTTCGGCTTTGTAAACGGTCTTCTGATCGCTAAGCTGAAGCTGCCTCCCTTCATTGCTACTCTGGGCACTCAGATGATGTCCATGGGCGTTGGCTCTATCATTACTAAGGTTCAGTCCCAGACCTGGCCCACCGCTACTGCTGAAGTCGGCGGCTGGTTCAAGAAGGTCTTCATCCGTGCCGATATCTTCGGCATCAAGGCATTCCCTGTAGGCGCTCTGTGGCTGATTGCATTCTTTATCGTCGCTGCACTGATCCTGCACAAGACCAAGTTCGGTCGTTATGCTTACGCTATCGGCTCCAACGAGGAGGCAACCCGTCTGTCCGGTATCAATGTTGACAACTGGAAGGTTGCTGTCTACACTCTGTCCGGCTTCTTCGTAGGTATGGCAGGTATTATGTACGCTGCTGCTTACACCACCATCACCCCGGGCACCGGCAACGGCCAGGAAATGCACGGCATTACCGGTGTTATCATCGGCGGTACTTCCATGTCCGGTGGTTCCGGTTCCATGGTTGGTACTCTGATCGGTGTGTTCATTATGTCCGTTCTGAAGACCGGCCTGTCCGCTTGCGGCCTGCAGGCTCCCTGGCAGACATTCTTCACCGGTGCTGTTGTGATCGGCGCTGTTCTGCTGGATATTCAGCGTAACAAGGCTGCAAACAAGGTTAAGAAGTCTTAATCCATTCCTTTTGTATAAGCGCGCGCAGATGCACGCTTAGAATAAACAAATTTTAGGAGGAAACAAAATGAAAAAGCTGATTGCTTTGTTGCTGGCTATGGTCATGGTATTTGCCCTGGCTGCTTGTAACAACAACGACAAGCCCGAAGACACCAAGGGTAGCACCCCTGATGCATCCAAGGGTACTGAGCCCGCCAAGGGCGATGCAGGCGGCGAAAAGCTGTACATCCCCGTTATGGCTAAGGGCTTCCAGCATCAGTTCTGGCAGGCTGTTAAGGCCGGTGCCGATGCTGCTGCTAAGGAACTGAACGTAGAAATCTACTTCGACGGCCCCGCTTCTGAGACCGAGATCAACGCTCAGGTTGACATGGTCAAGAAGGAAATGGCTAAGAACCCCAAGGCAATGGCTCTGGCTGCTCTGGATACCCAGGCTGTTACCGAGATCCTGGAAGATTGCGCTTCCAAGAACATCCCCGTTATCGGCTTTGACTCCGGCGTTCCCGGCGACACCACCGGCGCTGTTAAGGCTACCGCTTGTACCAACAACGAAGCTGCTGCCGCTATCGCAGCTGAGAAGTTTGGCGAGCACAAGGACCTGGTTGAGGCTATGAAGGCCGCTACTGTTGACAAGCCCGTCGTGATCGGCTGCCTGTCTCAGGATGCAGTTTCCGCTTCCGTTACCGGCCGTACCACCGGTTTCGTTGACAAGATGTACGAGATCGCTTCTCAGTACGGCACCGTTGCTGTTACCGGCCACGACAAGTGGACCAAGGGCAACGTGAAGGAAGCTTCCATCATCATCGAAGTTTCTGTCGGTGCTACCACCGAAGCTACCGCTCTGCAGACCGCTGCTAACACCCTGCTGGGCAAGGACAACCTGATCGCTGTCTTCTGCTCCAACGAAGGCGCTGTTACCGGTTTCCTGTCTGCTGTTTCCGATGGCCAGGATCTGGCTGACGGCGGCAAGTACGAGAACCTGGTAGTTGCTGGTTTCGATGCTGGTAAGACCCAGAAGAACGCTGTCCGTGAGGGCTGGTTCTATGGTTCCGTTACTCAGGATCCCTACCACATCGGCTACTACGCTGTTGAGATGGCTGTTGCTGCTGCAAAGGGCGAGTCCGTTGCAGATAAGGACACCGGCGCTCAGTGGTATGATGCAAGCAACATCGACGATGAGATGATTGCTATGCTGGTTTACGATTAATCTTTTAATTGTAAATTAACAGAATACCAACGGCTTAAACCGACCGGCACCACTTCGGTGGTGCCGGTTTATCTTTCCCAGCTGAAAATTGCACACCCGTGCGGTATGCGGTTTTGAACTGTGAAACAGGAGGTAGGCAAATGGGAAAAATCAAGAATTATCTAGCATTTGATCTGGGTGCCAGTAATGGTCGTGCCATTCTCGGTCAGTTTGACGGAGAGCGAATTACTATGAAAGAACTCCATCGTTTCGAGAATAATTACATCGAAATGAATGGGGTTTACTACTGGGATACGCCCTATCTTTACAACCAGTTAAAGCAGGGCCTCATCGCCTTCAAGCAGGGAAACTACGGTGACCTGGATGCCTTCGGCATTGACACATGGGGCGTAGACTATGGCCTTTTGGACAGCAACGGAAATCTTGCAGGCGTTCCTCGGTCTTATCGGCTGGGCGTTCAGGCGGATATCGATGCTGTTACAGAGAAAATCCCCGCCCATGTGCTTTTTGGCAGAAGCGGTATCGATACGGGCCTTACCTTTAATACGCTGTATCAGCTGTACCGCAGAAAAAGGGAGGACGACGGCGCACTCAAGATTGCGGATACCTTGCTTCTGACCCCTGACCTGCTGGGTTATTTCTTGACCGGAGCCAAGGGCACAGAGTATACCATTGCAACAACAACACAGCTCTACAATCCCACCACAAAGGATTGGGATTGGGAGACGATCCGTGAGCTGGGTCTGCCGGAACATATTTTTACCAAGATCGATAAGACCGGAACCATCCGTGGCCATCTGCTTCCTCAGCTTTGCGAGGAAATCGGATTGAATCCGGCTGCATTTGTGGCAGTGGGAAGCCATGATACCGCATCTGCTGTGGCCGCAATTCCCGGCAGCGGAAGTTTTGCGTTCTGCTCCTCCGGTACTTGGTCCCTGTTCGGTGTCGAGACGGACAAACCGGATCTGAGCCGGAATGCGGCGGAGTCCGGCTTCTCCAATGAGGGAACCATTCAGGGCGGTTTCCGTCCCCTCAAGAATATTGTGGGCATGTGGATCGTCCAGGAATGCCGCAGAGACTGGATTAAGCAGGGCAAGAAGCTCAGCTGGGACGATGTGGTTGCCGAGGCTAAGAAAGCGGAGCCTTTCCGCTCCATTATTGACACCGATGCACCGGAATTCTATGCCGGCGGCAATATGGAGCATAAGATCCAGGAGTTCTGCCGCAGAACCAACCAGCCCGTACCGGAAACGGTAGGTGAGGTTGCCCGGTGTATCTATGAATCTCTGGCTCTCAAGTATCGCTATGCGCTGGAAGGTCTGGAGAAGATGAAGGAGCAGCGAATCGACTCTCTGAATATCGTAGGCGGCGGTATCAACAACCGTTTCCTGGATCAGATGGTTGCCGATGCCCTGGATCGCAAGGTGGTTACCGGTCCTGTGGAAGGTGCCGCCATTGGCAATCTGCTGACCCAGGCCATGGCTCTGGGAGATGTGAAGGATCTGGAGCACTTGCGGCAGGTAGTTCGTAATTCCGAAGCCGTAGAAACATGGGAACCCCATCATACCCAGCAATGGGAAGATGCTTATCATAAGTTACTCACTTTATTAAGTAAATAAGGAGATGTTGTCATGAGTGTAGATATGACAAAATGGCAGGAAATTGCCAAGAAAAATGTTCACAACAGACCCGCTGGTACCGGTCGGCTGGCAGGCAAAATTGCCGTTGTAACCGGTGCTGCTCAGGGCTTTGGCAAGGGAATTGCGGAAGAGCTGTATCACGAGGGTGCAACCATCGTCATTGCGGACATGAACCAGCCTCTGGCTGAGCAGGTCGCAGCAGAGATGGGTGAGCGGGCATGTGCCATCGCCGTGAACGTCTCTGACGAGGACAGCGTTGCCGGCATGATCGGCCAGACTGTTGAGAAGTTCGGCGGTGTGGATCTGGTTGTTGCAAACGCAGGCGTGGTTCGCTCCGGCCCTCTGGCAACCTTTGAGAAGAAGGACATGGATTTTGTTACATCTATTAACTACACCGGCCTATTCCTTACCTGCAAGTATGCCGCCATCATCATGGAAGCACAGCACGAGGCAGATCCCGAGGCTATGTACGATATCGTCGCCATGTCCTCCAAGTCCGGCCTGGAAGGCTCCAACAAGAACTTTGCATACGCTGGTTCTAAGTTCGGCACCATCGGCCTGGTACAGAGCTGGGCGCTGGAGCTGGCTCCCAAGAACATCAAGGTCAACGCCATCTGTCCCGGTAACTTCCTGGATGGTCCCCTGTGGAGCGATCCGGTAAAGGGCCTTTTTGTGCAGTATCTGGAGGCCGGCAAGGTTCCCGGCGCTAAGACCGTTGAGGACGTTCGCCGCTTCTATGAGGCAAAGGTTCCCATGAACCGTGGCTGCCTGCCCATCGATGTGGCCCGTGCCGTTATGTACTGTGTCGAGCAGAAGTATGAAACCGGTCAGGCAATCCCTGTAACCGGTGGTCAGGTTATGCTGAATTAAGGAGCAAGTATGATCGAATATCGTATACTGGAAAAACTGAACGCCCCTACGAAGGAAGCCCGTCTGGCCAATTTGGCTGAGGTGCTGAAGACAACCGAGTTTCCTCCCATGGTCAAGCAGTATATCAATAACCATATTCATACCACCTATTCCTTTTCGCCCTATTCTCCTACGGCTGCCGTCTATGCGGCCCGTATGGAGGGACTGTGCACAGCCGGTATCATTGACCACGATTCCATCTCCGGCGCAGAGGAGTTTTTGGAGGCTGCCAAGCTGGTGGATATGCCGGTGACCATCGGCATGGAATGTCGTGTCTCCATGGACGGAACCCGTCTGGAGGGACGGCGTACCAATAACCCGGATCAGGTGGGTGTCAGCTATATGACCATCCAGTCCGTACCCCATGACAAGATCTCCATGCTTACGGAGTTTTTCCGCCCCTATCAAGCAGCACGCCACGCCCGCAATCGGAAGATGGTGGAAAATATCAACCGTCTGCTGCCCGATGCTGCTCTCGATTATGATCGGGATGTGCTGCCTCTGTCCCAGGCTGCCAATAACGGCGGCGTGACTGAGCGGCATCTGATGTACGCTCTGGCAAAAAAACTCACAGCAGAAGTTGGAAAAGGGGAGCCCATGGTGAAAAAGCTGGGCGATATGGGCTTGACGCTTTCCCCAAAGCAGGCAGAGCAGATGATGGATCTGACCTATCCGTTCTATGAGTATGACCTGCTGGCAATTTTAAAGAGTGCCTTTGTGCCCAAGATTTTTGTGGATGCAACCGATGAGTGCCCCAAGCTGCCCCAGCTCGTAAAGCTCTGCGCAGATGCGGATGCTTACCTGTGCTATGCCTACCTGGGCGATGTGGGTGACAGCGTTACCGGCGATAAGAAGGCGCAGAAATTTGAAGACGACTATCTGGAGGATGTATTCGAGTGCCTCAAAGAGGAGGGCGTGAAGGCGGTAACCTACATGCCTACACGCAACACCATGGCACAGCTGGAGAGACTCCGCAGTTTGTGTGATCAATATGGCATGTTCCAAATCTCCGGCGAGGATATCAACTCTCCCCGTCAGAGCTTCGTGATCAAGGCTATGGAAAATCCCATGTTCCAGAATCTCATTGACGCTACCTGGAAACTGATTGCGCACGAAAACCATTAATTTCCCAATCAAATATTAGGAGGATGTTTTATATGAATACAAAAGCAGTACGAATCCATGGCAAGATGGATTTGCGCCTGGAAGAAATTACGCTCCCCGAGGTTGGCCCCGACGATGTGCAGGTGAAAATCATCTCCGACTCCGTCTGTATGTCTACCTATAAGGCAGCCATCGAAGGCGAAGACCATAAGCGTGTTCCCAACGACGTAGCTGAGAATCCCACGATCGTGGGTCATGAGTTCTGCGGCGAAATCATCGCTGTAGGCGATAACTGGAAGAATAAGTACAAGGTAGGCGATCATTTCGCCATTCAGCCCGCACACTTCTACAAGGGCTCTCTGGATGCTCCCGGATACTCCTATAAGTACTGCGGCGGCTCCTCTCAGTATGCGAACATTCCCATCGAGACCCTGCTGTCTGACTGCCTGCTGCCCTACAACTCCGATACCTATTTCTACGGCTCCCTGTCTGAGCCTATCAGCTGTATCGTAGGTACCTTCCACGCCATGTATCACACCCAGGCCGGTTCCTACGAGCACAAGATGGGCATCGTAGAGGGCGGCAAGATGGCGCTTCTGGCCTCTGTAGGCCCCATGGGTCTGGGTGCTATTGACTACGCACTGCACTGCGACCGCCGTCCCTCTCTGCTGGTGGTCACCGATATCGATGATGCCCGTTTGGAGCGTGCTGCTTCCATCTACACGGTGGAAGAGGCCAAGAAGCAGGGCGTTGAGCTGCACTACGTAAACACCCGTATGGAGAACGCAACCGAGTACCTGCGGAGCCTCACCGGCGGCACCGGATATGACGATGTGATCTGCTTCGCTCCTGTAAAGCCTGTTGTGGAGCAGGCCGGTGATATTCTGGGTTACGACGGCTGCCTCAACTTCTTTGCCGGTCCTACCGACAACCAGTTTAAGGCCTTGTTTAACTGGTATAATGTCCACTACCTGTACACCCATGTGGTTGGTACTTCCGGCGGTAATACCGATGACATGCGTGAGGCCATCAAGATGATGAATGAGGGCAAGCTGAATCCCGCTGCATTGGTTACCCACATCGGCGGCCTCAATGCTGTTGTGGATACTGTTCTGAACCTGCCCAAGATTCCCGGTGGCAAGAAGCTGATTTATAACCAAATTGATTTGCCTCTGACTGCAATTGCGGATTTTGAAGAAGCCGGTAAGACAGATCCCATGTTTGCTGAGCTGGATCGTATCTGCAAGGCTCACAACGGTCTGTGGAGCGCTGAGGCGGAGGCCTATCTGTTGGCAAACGCCAAGGCAATCTGATTATGATGCAGAAAGACCTCCCCAATGGGAGGTCTTTCGCTAATTAAGGAGAACAACCATGAAAATAGATTTCCAAAATACCACCTTGGGCATTGAGCTGGGCTCAACACGGATCAAGGCAGTGCTGATCGATCAGAATCATAAGCCCATTGCCACAGGCTCCCATGCATGGAAGAATCGTCTGGAAGACGGTGTCTGGACCTACGAACTGCAGGATGCTGTTTCCGGGATTCGAGCCTGTTACAGCGCTTTGCGTCAGGATGTGGAAAAAAAGTACGGCCAGCCTCTGCGCCGGGTAGGTGCCATCGGTATTTCCGCCATGATGCACGGCTACCTGGTGTTTGATACAGAGGGCAACCAGGCAGCGCCCTTCCGGACCTGGCGCAATACCATTACAGCGCCTGCGGCGGAAAAGCTCACGGAGCTGTTCCGGTTTAACATTCCCCAAAGATGGAGCATCGCCCACCTGTACCAGGCGATCCTCAATGGGGAGGAGCATGTGCCGAAGATTGGTCTGCTCACAACACTCAGCGGTTATATCCACTACTTGCTCACAGGAAAAAATGTACTGGGAGTGGGGGATGTGTCCGGCATGTTCCCCTATGATGCAGAGAAATGTGATTATGACCCCCGGCGGGTGGCCCAGTTTGACGAGCTGATTCAGCCCTATGGCTTCCCCTGGACCCTGCGCCAGATCCTGCCGGAGGTTTTGCCCGCAGGAGCGTTTGCCGGCAGCCTCACGAAAGACGGTGCGGCGCTTCTGGATGAAACCGGTACCCTGGAGGCCGGAATTCCCATGTGTCCTCCTGAGGGCGATGCAGGCACCGGTATGATTGCCACAGGCGCCGTCCACCCCAGAACCGGAAGCATCTCCGCAGGAACCTCTTCCTTCTCCCTGCAAGTTCTGGAGCGCCCTCTGAAGGGCTGTTATCCGGAAATCGATGTGGTAGCTACACCCTCCGGAAAAACGGTGGCTATGGCCCATACAAACAACTGCACCTCCGAGATCGACGCCTGGATCGGGCTGATTGCGGATACAGGCCGGACAATGGGCTGGAATGTGGATATGGATGCGCTGTATGAGACCCTGTTCCACAAAGCACTGGAAGGGCAGGCAGACTGCGGAGGCATTGTGTCCTTTAACTATTTTGCTGGTGAACCACTGACACATACGGAAGAAGGCCGCCCCATGGTGGTGCGCCTGCCGGACAGCCAGATGACCATTGCAAACTTCATGCGCTCCCAGCTCTACGGTGCTATTTCCACCCTAAAAATCGGTATGGATATGCTGAGGCAGGAGGAGCATGTGGAGAGTGATCTGCTTTTGGGACACGGCGGCTTCTTTAAGACCCCCGGTGTAGGCCAGCAGATCATGGCAGATGCGCTGAATGTTCCCATTACGACCATGGATACCGCCGGTGAGGGCGGCCCCTGGGGCATGGCGCTGCTGGCGGCATATATGCAGTGGAAAGAGCCGGAGGAGACCATGGAGGACTATCTGAAAAACAAGGTTTTTGCCTCAGCGAAAAGCACTTGCATTGCCCCCGACCCTGAGGGCGTTAAGGGCTTCCAGGTCTATCTGGAGCGCTACAAGGCCTGCCTGGAGGCGGAAAAAGCGGCTTCCCGGATGGCTTGACGGAAATCCAAAAAACGGGCACATTGTGCCCGTTTTTTTCGCTTGATTTTTTCTATGATACCTGCTAAAATAACTTAGAATTCGCTTATATAGATCCATGATTGGATGGATGTTTCTACAAACTACCGTAATAGTTTTCTATAAGCTACTGAGAGCTTTGGAAGACGATTGCGGTTTATTTTTTTATTTAGGAGGTACTATGGAAAACAGTCAATCAAACGCAATACTGGGACAGGGAAGCATTCCCCGTCTGCTGCTGAAATTTTCGATTCCCTGTGTAACGGGTCTGCTCATTGGAGCGCTTTATAACATTGTTGACCAGATTTTTATTGGCAACAGTGAGCTTGGCTATTTGGGAAATGCGGCAACCGGCGTTTCCTTTCCGGTTATCTGCATTGCCAATGCCTTTGCGTGGTGCGTAGGAGACGGTGCGGCCTCGTACCTCAGTATCTGCTTCGGCAGAAAGGACAACGAATCGGCTCATAAATGTGTGGGTACCGGCATTACAGTTTCCTTGCTGATCAGCTTGGTGCTGTGTGTGATCTGTCTGGTTTATGCCCGTCCTCTCATGAGAATCTTCGGTGCGTCGGATCTGTCTATTGACATGGCAGTGGATTACTTTGTAATCATCGCAGCCTTTTTCCCGATCTATCTGCTCATTAACGTGATGAACAGTATGATCCGGGCCGACGGAAGCCCCACCTATGCCATGGCTGCCCTCATTACCGGCGCCATCTGCAATATCATTCTGGATCCCATCTTCATTTATGCACTGCATTGGGGCATCGCCGGTGCGGCCTGGGCCACGGTGATCGGACAGGTGGCATCTTTTGTGCTATGCGGAATTTATTTCTTCCGGCCTAAGAATTTCCGGCTGACAAAGCGCAGCTTTATCCCGGATCGTGAGGTGCTGAAGCATACCCTGTCTCTGGGGGCCTCCACCTTTGTAAACCAGATTTCCATCGTGGTGGTGGCGCTGGTGTGCAATATGACCCTGGCCCATTACGGCGCACTGTCTGTTTACGGACAGGATATTCCCATTTCTGTGTTCAGTATCCAGACAAAGGTGTATACCATGGTTACCAATATCACCGTCGGTATTGTCTTAGGCGGACAGCCCATCTTCGGCTACAATTACGGAGCTGGGCATATGGATCGTATCCGCAAGTCCTATCGTTTGGTGCTGCGCTCCACCCTGGCTGTGGGCATTGTCTCCACACTGGTATTCCAGCTCTGCCCCCAGGTGATTATCAACCTCTTTGGTGCCGGAGAACCCCTTTATATGGAATTTGCCATCAAGACATTCCGGATTTACCTCTCGCTGATTCTGGTGACCGGAATTGTGAAGCTGTCGTCCATTTTCTTCCAGTCCATCGGAAAATCCACCAGTGCGGTTATTACCTCTCTGGTGCGTGATCTTGTCTGCTTTACCCCGCTGGCACTGGGACTGCCCTATCTGATGGAACAGGCAAATCCCGGCAGCGGCATCAACGGCATTCTGATTGCGGCACCCATTGCAGACATGGCAGCCGTTGTGGTTGTGGTGATTCTCACCGTCCGCTTCTTCCGCAACCTGCCCAAGGGCAACCTGCCTCAGACCGATTCTCCGGCCCAGGTTTGACAGGGGAAGAAGATGATTTATACTGAAAATGTGCAGTCCCTGTGACTGCACATTTTTTTCCAGCCCCCGTGTGTAAAGGGAGAAACGGCAGTCACAGCGGCAATCCGGAAAATAGCAGACGGAGTGTATCGAAATTCGGTACACTCCGTCTGTTTTTCGTTTTTGGGGTATTACACAGAGAAAGGGGCGGCCTTCGCTTTTACTTCCTTCTCTGCATCAGCAGGGGAGAGAATAAAGAAACCCCCGACACAGGCTGAGACCCGTGTCGGGGAGAATGGGATAAGTGCGTTACAGAAGGGGAATCCCGGCCTCCTCACAGGCCGCTACGGTCTCCGCATCCCAGACACTGGACTGCACCTCGCCGATGTGAGCACAGCCCATCATCAGCATACTGAGCCGGGACTGGCCGATACCGCCGCCGATGGTGAGGGGAAGCTCGTTGTTCAGCAGCATCTTGTGGAAGGGAAGGGTTCTGCGATCGTCACAGCCGGAAATGGCCAGCTGGTGGTTCAGGGCTTCTGCATCCACACGGATACCCATGGAGGAGATTTCCAGGGCTCTGCCCAGTACCTGATCCCAGAAGAAAATATCACAGTTCAGATTCCAGTCGTCGTAGTCGGGAGCTCTGCCATCGTGGGGCTTTCCGGAGTGGAGCTTGCCGCCGATCTGCATAATACATGCGGTGTGGTGCTCCTTCACATAGGCTTTTTCCCGCTCGGAACCGGTGTGCAGATCCGGGTACATATCCTCCAGTTCCTGGGTGGTGACGAAAGAGATCTCCGGGTCCAGCTCTACCCGGAGCTGGGGGTAGCGCACATGGAGCCGGTCATTGGTGTTGCAGATAGCCTTTACAATGGCCCGGACGATGAGCTTCAGATACTCAAGGTTCCGGTTCTCCTTGGTGATGATCTTCTCCCAGTCCCACTGATCCACATAGATGGAGTGGATATTGTCCAGCTCCTCATCTCTGCGAATTGCGTTCATATCCGTGTACAGGCCGTTTCCAATGCTGAAGTTATAGCGCTTCAGCGCAAGGCGCTTCCATTTGGCCAGAGAGTGAACCACTTGAGCATCGGTACCCACGGCAGGGATGTCAAAGGAAACAGGGCGCTCGTAGCCGTTCAAGTTGTCGTTCAGACCGGACTCCTTGGTGACAAACAGAGGCGCCGATACACGCTTCAAATTGAGAGCACCGGAAAACTCGTCCTGAAATGTCTGCTTAATATAGGCGATGGCCCGCTGGGTATCATAGGCATCCAAAACCGGGCGATACCCCTGGGGAATGAAAATTTTATTCATAAGGAGTGACATCCTTTCAAGCGTTATATCGTATGAACTCTATTGTAGAGAATTCTTTTGTAAAATCAAGGTTAATCATAAGAGTTTTTAAAGAATTTTATGAATATCATAAAAATGGCACCGCCAGAAGCGGTGCCATTGGTCAAATATCAGTTACCGAAGGGACTGTAGCGCTGTGGATGGACACTTTGCTGAGGAACTCCTTCGTTGGCGGACTGAACCTGTTCCCCCACCGTGAGGGACAGTTCCAGTGTTTCGCCTTGCCGATAGACCGTAAGTGTTAGGGTGTCACCGATGGCACATTCGCCCACCAGATCTACCAGATGGCTGCTTCCTGTAATCTCTGTTCCGTTCACATGGGTGATGATATCACTTTCCTGTAGTCCGGCCTTTTGCGCGGGGCCGTCCTTCGTAACAGAGCGGACAGCGGCACCCTGGGGCAGACCGTAGGCCTGATACTCTTTGCTTACATCTGTGACAGCTACGCCGATATAGGGCTTGGAAATATAACCCTTTTCGATGATGCTTCTGATGATGGGCAAAACATCGTTGATGGGAATTGCAAATGCGATGTTATCGATGGTAGCACCGCTGTTGGAGTTTCCGGAGTATTTTGCGTTTGTAATGCCGATGACCTCGCCGTGCATATTGAACAGTGCGCCGCCGGAGTTGCCGGAGTTGATGGCACAGTCCGTCTGAATCAGCTTCATGGAGAGGTTGGAGGACATGGTGATCTCACGATTCAGGGCGCTGATAGCGCCGGAGGTCAGAGAGAAGGTCAGCTCGCCCAGAGGGTTACCGATGGCGATGACGTTGTCACCTACATTCATGTTGCCGGAATCACCCAAAACAACGGGGGGCAGATCCTGGGCATCCACCTTCAAAACGGCGATGTCGTTGGAGGCATCGTAGCCGATGAGGGCCGCATCGTAGGTGGTGCCGTCGTAAAGGGAAACGGTAATGGCGCTGGAGCCCTCAACCACGTGGTAGTTTGTGAGGATGTAGCCGTCATCGGTCAGAATAAAGCCGGAACCGGAGGCGGCAGAGGTGGTCTGGTAGCCCCAGAAATTTGTGGTGATGGAAGTGGTAATGCCTACGGTAGAGTTGACGTTTTTGGCATACACTTCAGAAGCGGTCATGGTCTTTCCAGTGTCGATTTGGGTTGTATTTAATACAGCGTTCTCCCGGTGACCCTGCAGCATGTTGGAGACATCGGAAGGGACGGTGTTGCCTGTAAACCGATTGATGAGGAACAGACCGCCTGCACCGAAGGCACCGCCGAGAAGGGCGCAGCATAGTGCCAGTGCAACGATTTTTCCGGCAGTCCATCCGGCCTTTTTGGGAGCAGGGGCGGGAGTTTGGGGCTGGGTTGGATCCCCCCATGGGAAATGATTTTCATTTTGTTCTTGGTTGTTATTATCTTCGTACATGTTTGCTCACTCCTTTGTTGCTTATTCTATCGCAGAACCTCTGTTCAATGCTAAAGATTTATAGAACGATTTGTAAATAAATTGTAATAAAGCGCCGGGGAAATTACCAAAATATGAACAGAGAATGGGGTGGATTCTGTGGGACTTATGCCACTGTGTGTTGACTTTTCAGAGCCCATTTTATATGATAGGGATAGGGAAAAAGACCAAAAAATAAACAGAAAATGGGGTGCTGTTTTGGAGAATTATTTAGGTTCCAAATCCTGTGCTTGCGGAAGAGAGCACGATATCGACATTGACCAGGTGATCGTCGGCAACGGTGTGATCCGGTGCCTTCCGGACCTTATCAAAAAGTACGGCGCAAAAAAGCCCTTTGTCTTGGCGGATGTCAATACCTTCGCTGCAGCCGGTAAAACCCTATGCCGGATTCTGGAGGAAAATCACATCCTCTATGGGAAATATATATTTGACGATACTGCCCTGGAGCCGGATGAGAGGGCTGTAGGCTCTGCCGTGATGCACTTTGACAACAGCTGCGACCTTATTATCGGCGTGGGTTCCGGTGTCATCAACGATATTGGAAAGATTCTCAGCAGCATATCCGGCAGGAAGTATGTGATCGTCGCCACAGCCCCCTCTATGGACGGCTATGCCAGCGCAACCTCCTCCATGGCCATGGACGGCCTGAAGGTCTCTCTCAACAGCCGGTGTGCCGATGTGATCCTGGGGGACATCGATATTCTGAAAAATGCGCCGGAGCATATGCTGAAAGCAGGTCTGGGGGATATGCTTGCCAAGTATATCAGCATTGCAGAGTGGCGGATCGCCCATGTGATCACCGGGGAATACTATTGTGAACGGGTGGCCCAGCTGATTCGGGAGGCCCTCAAAAAGTGTGTGGACAATGCCCAGGGGCTTTTGCGGCGAGAGGATGAAGCCATAAGGGCCGTCTTTGAGGGCCTGGTGATTGGGGGCGTTGCCATGGCTTACGCAGGCGTGTCCCGGCCTGCATCCGGTGTGGAGCATTATTTCTCCCATGTGTGGGATATGCGGGG
>RCNI01000709.1_pt1 | contig 19917 bp, 18 predicted proteins | sample 2041151 | NCBI WGS metagenome assembly RCNI01 (sample SAMN09708214, study PRJNA481090) | feces metagenome | isolation source: feces | place: Antarctica: Albino Rookery | reverse complement strand
CGAACTTGCAGGTACGCTCGCACAGACCGCAGCCAATGCAGGAGTTGGTGCAGACCTTGGCGGCTGCAGGACCCTTGTCCAGGTTGGAGCAGTTGACGAACACCTTCTGCTTGTAGGGAACCTCCACGATCAGGTGACGGGGGCAAGCCTCACGGCAAGCGCCGCAGTTGGTGCACTTCTCCTTATCGACAACGGCAGCACCGTTCTCGCCGATATGGATGGCATCGAACTGACATGCGGACACGCAGGAGCCGAAGCCCAGGCAGCCGTACTTGCAGTCCAGGACACCGCCGCCGCACACCTTGGTGGCAGCCAGGCAGTCCTTCACACCACGATACTCGAAGTTCTTCTTGGCGTTCACGCCGCCGTTACACAGCACGTGAGCAACCATCTTCTCGCCGGAGGGAGCTTCCATGCCCATGATCTCGGCGATCTTAGCAGCACCCTCAGCACCTGCGGGAGCGCAAGCAGTGATGGGAGCCTTACCGGCCAGAATGGCCTCAGCGCAGCCGCCGCAGCCAGGATAGCCGCAGCCGCCGCAGTTAGCGCCGGCCAGACATTCCTGAATCTGGGGCAGACGGGGATCGACCTTCACCTCGAAGGCCTTGGCAGCCACGGCCAGGATCAGGCCGAAAATCACGGCCAGAGCGCCCAGCACCAGGACAGCATAAAGAATAGTCATAGTCTTTTACCTCCTTACCAGACCTTCAGACCACTGAAGCCCATGAAGGACAGAGCCATCAGACCAGCAGTAATCAGTGCGATGGGGAAACCCTCGAAAGCCTTGGGGGTCTCAGCAAACTCCAGCTGCTCACGGACAGCCGCGAACAGGAAGATAGCCAGCAGGAAGCCCAGACCGCCGGTGATACCGTACACCACGGACTCGATGAAGTTGTAGTTGTTCTGCACGTTCAGCAGGGCAACACCCAGAACAGCGCAGTTAGTAGTGATCAGGGGCAGGTACACGCCCAGAGCGGTGTACAGGGTGGGGATGAACTTCTTCAGGAACATTTCCACGAACTGCACCAGACCAGCGATCACCAGGATGAAGGCCACGGTCTGCATGAACTCCAGACCCAGGGCCACCAGGACCATGTTGACCAGATAGGCGAAGGCGGAAGCCAGGCCCATAACGAAGGTAACAGCAGCGCCCATACCGACAGCCGTGTCGATCTTCTTGGACACGCCCAGGAAGGGGCAGATGCCCAGGAACTGAGCGAAGATAAAGTTGTTAGTCAGAATTGCGCCAAGAGAAATGGCGAGCAGAGAAGTAACACTCATTTACTTGGCCTCCTTTTTCTTTGCGCTCTTAGCCATAGCCCACTGCATGGCAGCGATCAGGCAGCCCAGGGACAGGAAGCCGCCCACGGGCAGCACCAGCATCAGAGCGGGGGTGTAGGACTCGGGCATGATCTGAATGCCTGCCAGCGTGCCGCTGCCCAGCAGCTCACGGAAGAAGCACAGGACGACCAGAACGATGGTGTAGCCCAGGCCCTGGAAGATACCATCCAGAGCAGCAGCGCCCACGGTATTCTTGGAAGCGAAAGCCTCAGCACGGCCCAGGATGATGCAGTTAACCACGATCAGGGGGATAAACACACCCAGGGAAGAGGCGATAGCGGGCACGAAGGCCTGCAGCAGCAGATCAACGCAGGTAACGAAGCCAGCGATCACGACGATGTAGCAGGCGATACGGACCTCGTTGGGGATGATCTTACGCAGAAGGGAAATAAAGATATTGGACAGGGTCAGGATGATCAGAACAGACACACCCATGCCCAGGCCGTTCATAATGGAAGTGGTGATGGCCATGGTGGAGCACATACCCAGCAGCTGCACCAGAACGGGGTTCTGATTGACCAGACCGTCCATCAATTGCTTTTTGACATTCATTCTGTAACTCCTCCTTTCTTAGGCCAGTGCTTCCACAACGGCCAGAGCAGCGTTAGCGCCCTTCGTCACGCCGGTGGTGGAAACAGTTGCACCGGAAACAGGTGCGATGTTGCCCTTGACAACCAGGCTGCCGGAACCGGACAGACCAATGAACTGGTCCAGAACGGGGGTGCCGTTGGTTGCGGGGGCGTTGTCGTTACAGACCTTGGTACCGATACCGGAAGTCTCAGCGTGCTTGACGACGCTGATGCCGGTGATTGCCTTGTTGGCGTCGGTACCAACGATCATTTCAATGCTGCCCTGAGAACCGGAGGCCACGACCTTGACAGCGTAGCCAACCTGCTCGTCACCGGACTTGATGGCGTACAGCTCAGCCAGGGTACCACCCTGCTCGCTGGCAGCGGCCATCAGATCATCGGTGATCTCCTGAGGCTCAAAGGTGCTGTCCTTATCGGTCACAACCTTGGCCAGAGCGGCATCGGTGTTTGCCTTGTTGATTGCGGCGATGGGGCCAGCAGTCACCTGGTTGACAGCGCCCAGCAGAGCAGCAACAACCAGAGCGATGACGGTCAGAGTACCGGCCACCTTCAGAATAAACTTACCGGAGATTTTCATTTTGCGGCCGCCTCCTTTGCCTTCTTTTCTTTCTTGGGTGCACCATAAATGGTGGGACGGATGTACTTATCAATCAGCCAGGTGGTGCAGTTCATCACCAGGATGGAGAAGCAAACGCCTTCAGGATAAGAACCGAAGCGACGGATAAACACAGTAATCAGACCGCAGCCGATACCAAAGATGATCTGGCCGGGCTTGGTCACAGGGGAGGTAGCGTAGTCGGTAGCCATGAAAATGGCACCCATCATCAGGCCGCCGCCGAACACGCTGTAAGCCATGTACTCCACAGCGCCCATACCGGCAGGAGCGGAGATCAGGGAGATGATAGCCACGGTAGCGATGAAAGCCACGGGGGTATGCCAGGAGATGACCTTGCGGATCACCAGATAGATACCACCCAGCAGCAGCATCAGAGCGGAAACTTCGCCCATGGAGCCGCCGACCTTGCCCAGGAACATATCAGCAATGGAGGGCAGACCATCGAAGCTGCCGCTGGCAATGCCTTCCTTGATGATAGCCATGGGAGTAGCAGCAGTCGTCACATCAGCAGCAGCGCCGAAGATGGGCATACGGCTGCCGGGAGCAACCCAAGTGGTCATAGCGCTGGCATAGCAAGCCATCAGAGCGGCACGACCAGCCAGAGCGGGGTTCAGGAAGTTGCAGCCAATGCCGCCGTAGAGCTGCTTGACAACAACGATAGCGAAGAAGGAACCAACCACGATCATCCATGCGGGCAGGGACACGGGGCAGCTCAGAGCCAGCAGCATGCCGGTAACCACAGCGGACAGATCGCCGATAGCGGAATTCTTCTTCATGGCCTTACGGTAAGCCCACTCCCAGAAGATGCAGGAAACCACAGCCACAACGGTCAGCACCAGAGCCTGGAAGCCAAACACGTAAACGCTCATGCACAGAGCAGGGATCATAGCAATGATCACATCCAGCATGATGCTGCGGGTATCCTCATTGGTACGGATATGAGGGGAGGAGGACGCGATCAATTTCAAATTCTTATAATCGGTCATTGTTTACGCCTCCTTCTTTTCAGCGGCAGCCTTAGCCTCAGCATCAGCCTTTGCCTTGGCAGCCATTCTTGCGTTATTCACCTGCTGCTTGCCCAAGCGGAAAGCGTGGGTCAGAGGCAGACGGGCGGGGCAGGTGTAGGTACAAGCGCCGCACTCGATGCAGTCCATACCATGGAGCTGATCGCGGAACACTTCCCACTGGCCCTTCATCAGATACTTGTACATGAACACGGGCTCCAGGCGGATAGGACAGACGCCGACGCACTTGCCGCAGCGGATGCACTGGGGCTGCTCCACGTACTTCTCCTCATCACCGGCGAAAGCCAGCATAGCGCCGGTACCCTTACCGACGGAAACATCCACACTGTACTGTGCCAGACCCATCATGGGGCCGCCCATGATCAGCTTGTAGGTCTCATCCTTCAGGCCGCCGCAGGCATCGAACAGGTTGGAGATGGGAGTACCGATGGGGCACTCGATGTTCTTGGGGTCGATCACGCCGGAACCGGACACGGTCACGACCTTGTTGACCACGGGCATACCCTCGTACACAGCACGATAGATAGCAACGGTGGTGTTCAGGTTGAAAATGCAGCAGCCTGCATCAGCGGGCAGCTTGCCGGAAGGAACCTGGCGGCCGGAGACAGCCTGTGCCAGCTGCTTCTCAGCACCCTGGGGATAACGGGTATGCAGCACTTCCACGACCACGGGAGCCTTCAGCTCTTCAATGGTCTTGTTCAGGGTATCAGCAGCATTCTGCTTGTTTGCCTCGATACCGATATGGACCTTGTCCACGCCGAAGCACTTGGCCAGCAGGGAAGCACCCTTGATGACCATTTCAGGACGCTCCAGGCAGGTACGATGGTCGCCGGTGATGTAGGGCTCGCACTCAGCCGCATTGATGATCACATAGTCCACCTTACCCAAGCTGGAGCTGATCTTCACATGGGTGGGGAATGTTGCGCCACCCTGGCCGACGATACCTGCATTCTTGACGATCTCCACCAGCTGCTCAGGAGTCAGGCTGTCGGGATCTTCCACAGGATGAATGTCTTCACACACGGTGTTCTGGAAATCGTTCTCGATCACCACGGACATCATGGTACCGCCCATGCTGAAGGGTCTGGGTTCTACGGCCTTGACCGTACCAGACACACTGGCATGGATGGGTGCGGATACGAATCCGCCGGGTTCACCAATTCTCTGTCCAATTTTAACCTTGTCGCCCACTGCAACGATGGGTTTGCAAGGTGCACCGATGTGCATAGACATGGGAATGACCACCTGCGCCGGAGCTTCCAGCTGCTCGATGGCCTTTTCATTGGTTGCGGCTTTCATGTCATTGGGATGAACGCCGCCAAAGAAAGCTTGTGCCATTGTCTTCACCTCATCTTACTTCTTAGGTGGTCAGAAATCTCTTCTCCTAAGCCACCCCATACTGCACTTTATTGTACAGCAAGTGCCCTTATTTGTCTAGTCTTTCACAAAAGATTAGCGATTTTTTGGCGGATTTTTTTCTTTTCCGGCATTTCTTCAGCAAAATATCAGGCAACTTTTCATATTCTTCCGTTTGACAATCCGCCAATTCCGTGCTTTCTATACTTGCAAGAGTGCACTCTTGTCTTTCCCACCCCCCTGTGATACAATGTCTTAACAACTTTGTGCGATTCTTTTGACAGAGTTCTATACTTCAAACCACCCATTTTTGTTGGAAGGGGATTTTTTATGCTAAATCGAGTACAATTAAAGCAAGAGGCAAAGGGTATTATCCGCAGTGCCAGCGCCAGTGCCTTTGGGATGGCTTTGCTATATTTGATCATTTCTGCGTGTCTGAATTTTCTGGCTGGCTATGTCAACGACAATTTTATCGCCTATATAAATAATGTGTTCCCCAGTGCGCCCGTCCCCTCCGTTCTCATCCACGAACCTTTCTCGCCGGTGGTGATCATTTTCGTCTCTGTGATGGTCTGGCTCCTCAGCAGCGTTCTCTCCGGCGGCTGGTCCCTGTACCATCTGGGCATCCGACGGAACCAGGAAATGGGCTATGGCACACTGTTTGACGGTTTCTCGTTTGTGGGCCGCTTGGTCGGCACATCTCTGGCAGTCACCGTCCTGATCACGGTTGGCAGTGTCCTGTTTTTCTTTCCCGGCTTGATTTTCGCCTATATGTACCGCTTTGCTGTATACAATATCTGTGAAAACCCCGAAATCGGCATTTTCACCGCCATGCGGATGTCCCGTATGCAGACCCGCGGATACAAGATGGATCTGTTCGTGCTGGATCTCTCTTTCTTTGGCTGGTCGCTGCTTAATGCTCTCACTTTCGGCATCTCTGCCATCTGGGTCCTCCCCTATGTGGAGCAGACCAATGTGGGATATTTCCAGCAGCTCAAGCGTTTCAGCGGTGTGGGCTGGATTCCCCCTGAGGAGCGCCCCCACGACGGTAAATTCCATCCGCACGATCCCTTCGACCCTGCTGTGTAACCTAAATATGTTCTTAGAATATTCCATGCCTTTGCTGTGGATGTATCCACGATTTTCTAGCAATACGGGTTATTTTGTCCACCGGCTGTGGAATTTGAAAAGTGAGTCCTCAAAATGGGCTCACTTTTCTTTTTTTCGTCCTTTGTAACCGCTTATAGCGGGCGTTTTGTTAAGGATTTATCAAATGTGCACAGGAATATCGATAAAAGTTTGTCATTATTGCGATTTGTTTTTATTTCAGGCTTATTGTAGAATATGACTTGTAGAGGAGAGCTGTTTTTCGTGCGCCATTCAACGACATTGGGTCTCGTGTTTCCCCGTTGTCGAAAAAGCGCAAAAGAGGAAACAGCTACGCCAAAATAATTCAAAGGAGAGTGTGTTTGTGTTTAAGAAATTCACTAATGGCTGCGTGCGCGTAGTCAACAGATGGCTGCCCGATCCGTTCCTGTTCGCAGTCATCCTGAGCATCGTTGTTTACATCGCTGCTATGTTCGGTACTCATCTGGGTCCCGTCGCTTTGCTGAAGGCCTGGGGTAACGCCTCTGGTTTCTGGGGCCTGCTGGCTTTCTCCATGCAGATGGCTCTGGTGCTGGTGCTTGGTAACGCCATGGCTTCCTCCAAGCCCTGCAAGACTGCTCTGCGCAAGATTGCAAGCCTGGCCCACAACAATATGCAGGCCATTGTGATCACCACCTTCGTGTCCGTGGTTTGCTGCTGGCTGAACTGGGGCTTCGGCCTGATCGCCGGCGCTCTGCTGGCTAAGGAAGTTGCCAAGCGCGTTCCTACCGTTGATTATCCCCTGCTGATCGCTTCCGCCTACTCCGGCTTCGTCATCTGGCACGCTGGTCTGTCCGGTTCCATCCCCCTGCAGCTCAACGGCGGCTACACTGTTTTCGCCGGTACCGCTCAGGAGGCAACCTTCCAGGCTGCTACTACCGATACTATCTTCCACCCCATGAACCTCATCATGATCGCTGTGGTCCTGCTCGTGATGCCCTTCGTCAACTATGCTATGCATCCTGACAAGGAGCACACCATCACCATCGATCCCACCCTGCTGGTGGACGAGGAGGAGAAGACCTACGAGATCAAGACTCCCGCTGACAAGCTGGAGAACTCCAAGATCCTGTGGGCCATCCTGGTCATCGCTGGTTTCGCTTACATCGTTGTTTACTTCATCGGTGTCGTCAAGGAGGGCCGCAACATCGCCGGTGCTCTGGACCTGAACATCGTCAACTTCATCTTTATGTTCCTGGGCATTCTGCTGCACGGCAACCTGCGTCGCTATGTGGACGCTATTGCTGAGGCTGCTGCCGGTGCCGCAGGCATCCTGCTGCAGTTCCCCTTCTATGCCGGTATCATGGGCATGATGACCGCTGCCAACGCTGACGGCGTGTCTCTGGCTTCCATCGTTTCCGACTTCTTCGTCAACGTCTCCAACAGCGTCACCTTCCCCATGCTCACCTTCCTGAGCGCTGGTATCGTGAACTTCTTCGTTCCCTCCGGCGGCGGTCAGTGGGCTGTCCAGGGTCCCATCGTGATGCCCGCTGCCAAGGCTATGGGTATCGACGCCGGCCGTGCCGCTATGGCTATCGCTTGGGGCGACCAGTGGACCAACATGATCCAGCCCTTCTGGGCTCTGCCTGCTCTGGGTGTTGCTAAGCTGTCTGCTAAGAACATCATGGGCTATCTGGTCATTGTTCTGCTGTTCACCGGCGTGGTTGCCTGCCTGGGCTTCCTGGCATGGGCTATGTGGTTCTAAGTAAGAACGCACTATAACGTTGCTTTTATCAAAAACAGGGCTGAGATTCTCAGCCCTGTTTTTTTCGTCGTGCTGCCGCTTCTTCTGCACGGCACCACGCAAAAAAGGTCCGACAGATACCTGTCGGACCTTTTCCTATGGATCACGTTCGATCCATTCTCATCCATCTGCTGCACAGACATTTTTCTTTTAGATGCCCACCGTTTCACGGGACGCCTGTTTTTCTGCATTGGCTTCCTGTGCCACGACTTCCTCCATCGTGGGATCGGGAATCGTCTCCTCTTTGGTTGCCGTATCCGGCGGCAGCTCCTCGTCATCCACAGAGCCGTCAAAGTTGGCCTCCAGCTGTTCGGGATGCGCCAGCAGATTACGCAATGTAGCGCAAAAAGCCGCATACTCATAGCCGGTGCAAATCCGCTCATCCATCACAACGCCCAGTGGCAGCAGCTTCTGGTCATACTCTCCCTTGAAAAAGTTGGGGACCGGCTTGCCCATGCAGACAAAAACACTGGTGGTACCAAATTCATAGCAGTGGTGATGAATATGACTGGTCTTAATCGATGCCAGATTGGTGATGAACAGGCTGGTATGGAAGGGAGAAAGATCGATCAGCTTCCGCGGCAGCAGCCCGTGGTGATCCAGCAGATTGGCCATCCACAGCACAAACCGGGGCAAACCGGGAATACGCATCATCACGCCGGCAAACTTGTCGGTGCTATTGGTATGGGTCTCCTGTGCATTGGTGATGATCTCTTCTCTGATGCGCTGCTGAATCTTGAATACATTGTCATTCTCATGGAGAAAGATCTTCAGCGTGGTTTCATCCAGCGTGCCGTCAGACAGCTTCTTGAGCATCACGAAGGACACACAGAAATGATTCCGCTGGTAAATCTTTCGGTTCATGATAAAGCAATTCAGCTTTGGATGCTGTAAGACCGCTTTGTAGTAGGCAGCAATGATCACACTCATATGATCCAGCCGCCGCCCCTCCCGGCGCTTCTCACGGATATAGGTTTTCAAAATCTCTTCATTGATATATTCTGTCACGGTGTTTTGTGCATCGTAACGCTTTGGCATAATGTAGGGGATGACTTCCACCACAGGGGACAACCCCGTCATGCGCTTTCCATCAGGACGCATAATTTTTCCCTCTTCTTTCCTATGATCCTTTTTATTATACGGGAAAGACGGCATAATTTCAATAAGACTGCCAGCAGAAAGGTTTCCGCCGTCAAAGGATTTCCGCTTTACCTTTTAATGGTGATTTGATATAATGAAATATTATTAGAAACTTGCTGTTATGATGGTTACAAATCCAGCAGGAAAGGGGGGACCGTCCAAATGAAATTCCAAAAATGGAACGTGGCACCTGCATCGCAGGCAGTCATCGAACAACTCAATGCGGCGGGCTACCCTTGGCTGGTATCCTGCGTTCTGGCCTCACGGCAGATCACAACCATTGAGCAGGCCGCTGCCTTTCTGGAACACGATCATCGTCTGACCTACTCTCCCTTCCTGATGAAGGACATGGATCGGGCCGTGGAGCGGGTCAGCCAGGCAATTGCTAAAGGCGAGCGAATTGCTGTCTTTGGCGACTACGACGTGGACGGCATCACCGCTACCTGCATTCTGGTCGATTTCCTGAAAAATCACGGTGCAGACTGCGTACACTATATTCCCCGCCGGATTGAAGATGGCTACGGTCTGAGCAAGGATGCCATTTTGTCCCTGCACGACCGCGGCGTACAGCTTCTCATTACCGTAGATTGCGGCATCACCGGCGTGGAGGAAGTGGACTATGCTGTCTCTCTGGGCATGGACGTGGTCATCACCGACCACCACGAATGCAAGGAAGAACTGCCCCGGGCCTGTGCCGTGGTAGATCCCCATCGCAGTGACTGCCCCTATCCCTTCAAGCACCTCGCGGGCTGCGGCGTGGCACTGAAGCTGGTGCTGGCCCTGGGCGGACCGGATCGGGAAGACGCTCTCTTCTCCCGCTACTGCACGCTGGCCGCTGTGGGAACCGTGGCCGATGTGATGCAGATGTCTGGCGAGAACCGCACCATCGTCTCCCGCGGTCTGGCAAGTATCGATCATTCTGATTTTATTGGTCTGCACGCTCTGCTGCAAGAAGCAGGGCTGGCGGATAAGGTGGTCACCTCCGTGCAGATTGGCTTTGTTCTGGCCCCTCGCATCAATGCTGCCGGTCGGATGAATGCCGCTAATCTGGCGGCAGATCTGCTGCTGTGCGAGGATCCCCAGCAGGCAGCCGATCTGGCTCGACAGCTGTGCACGCTGAATCGGGAACGGCAGAATGTGGAACAGGAGATTTATGCGCAGGCATTGGAGATCATCGACACCCTGCCCGAAGAACAGCGCAGCGCCCTGGTTCTCTCCAGTGACACCTGGCATCAGGGCGTGGTGGGTATTGTCGCCTCCCGCCTCAGCGAAAAATTCTCCTGTCCCAGTTTTATGATCCATCTCACCGGTGATGTAGGCAAGGGCTCTTGCCGCAGCTGGGGTGACTTCAATCTCTTTGCCGCTCTGGAAGCTTGCTCCGATCTGCTGCTGGGCTTCGGCGGCCATGAACTGGCAGCCGGTTTCACCATTGAAGCGAAAAATATTCCTGCTTTCCGCACACGGATGAACGCCTATGCCCGCGCCTATTTCGGCGGCACCATTCCGGTATCTCGTCTGGACATTGATGCCGCCCTGGTGCAGCCGGGCCGTGTGACGCTGGAAGAAGTCGAGGCGCTGGACGCGCTGGAACCTTTTGGTGCCGGCAATGCCCGCCCCGTCTTTTGCTTACAGGGTGCCACGCTGGAACGGGCGCAGAATGTGGGCCAAAACCGCCATCTGAAACTCCGCCTGCGTAAGGGGAGCGCCCAGTTTGACGGCATCTTCTTCTCCACCAGTGCGGAAACCTGCGGTGTCACCGTCGGCAGCCGTGTCGATGCAGCCTTCTATTTACAGGTCAATGAATTCCGGGGCAATCGCTCCGTCCAGCTGCAAATGGTGGATATTCGTCCCTCCCTGTATCCCAGTGGACGGGAAGAAGAGGCTTTGCATCTCATCGAGCGTTGTATCCACGATGAATATATCTCGCCACGGGAGGCCAACCATCTGTTTCCCTCCCGTGAGCAGTGCGTCCGCTCCTGGCGGACCTTGCATCAGTCCGTCCCTCCCAATGGACTGGACACAGACTATCTGCCGTTTATCCGCACGCTGGCGGCCCATCTGCCGGGCGCCGATCCTTTCCTGCGTGCCGCTTTTTCCATAGAAATTTTTCAGGAGCGGGGTCTGCTCTCTTTCACGCATACCGGAGATGCGCTGCACCTGCTGCTGACAGACCAGGGCAAAAAAGTTGCTCTGGATCAATGTGAATATCTGCAGCGCCTGAACCGGGCGTTGGAAGCTCCGAAAAGAGGTGGAATGCTATGACAATTGAAGAAATGTATCAGCATCTGGAGGACACGATCCGCAGCTATAACCCTGCGGCTAATTTTGCCCAGATACGCAGTGCCTACGAATTTGCTGCCGAGGCTCACAAGAACCAGTGGCGCAAGGACGGATCGCCATACGTCACCCATCCTCTGGCCGTGGCTCAGATTGTCGCTGAAGAACTCCACCTGGATTCTGAATCCATCATTGCCGCTCTCCTGCATGACACCATCGAAGATACGCCGGTGACCCACGAGGATGTGGCCCGGCTTTTCTCCCCGACAATTGCCGATCTGGTGGAAGGCGTCAGCAAACTGACCCGTGTTCACTCCACCTCCAAGGTCGAGCAGCAGATGGAGAATCTGCGGAAAATGCTGCTGGCCATGTCCAAGGATATCCGCGTCATTCTGGTAAAAATCTCCGACCGTCTGCACAATATGCGCACCATGGAGTACCAGACCCCGGAAAAACAAAAGCAAAAATCCTTTGAGACCATGGAGATCTACGCCCCCATTGCTCATCGCCTGGGTATGCAGCGCATGAAGTGGGAACTGGAAGATCTGTCCTTGAAATATCTGGACCCTGTGGGCTTCCACGAAATCCAGTCTGCACTGGATGCCAAGGCTCAGGAGTATAAGGACTTCATGACCCACATCAACCGCCAAATTTCCCAGCGGGTGGCCGATGCCGGCATCAAGAATGCTGTCGTCTATGGACGGCTGAAGCATCCTTACAGCATCTACCGCAAGATGTATGCACAGAACAAGACGTTCAACGACATTTTTGATCTGATTGCCTTCCGCGTCATTGTGGGCACGGTGGCCGATTGCTACAACGTGCTGGGCATCATCCACGATCTGTATTATCCCATTCTGGGACGGTTCAAGGACTATATCGGCAACCCCAAGCCCAATATGTATCAGTCCCTGCACACCACCGTCATGAGTACGGGCGATGCCGCCGGCATCCGCTTTGAAGTACAGATCCGCACCAAGGAGATGCACGAGATCGCCGAATACGGTATTGCCGCCCATTGGAAGTACAAACAGCACGGTCAGGGCGGCGGCGACGAGCAGAGCTACGAGTGGGTCCGCCGTCTGCTGGAAAGCCAGGAAGGTACCGACGCTGAGGAATTTATCCACTCTTTGAAGGTGGATATGTTTGCCGACGAGGTGTTCGTCTTTACCCCTGCCGGTGATGTCATCAACCTGCCAGCCGGTGCCACTCCTATTGACTTTGCTTATTCCATCCACTCCGCCGTGGGCAACCGCATGACCGGTGCCCGCGTCAACGGACACATCGTGCAATACGACTACAAGCTGCAAAATGGCGACGTGGTGGAGGTCATCACCTCCAAGAACGCCAAAGGCCCCGGCCGCGACTGGATGAAGATTGCCCGCAGCAGCGAGGCCCGCTCCAAGATCCGCCAGTGGTTCAAGAAGGAACGCCGTGATGAGAACATCGTCACCGGGCGCTGTTCCTTTGAATCTGAGCTGAAACGCTGCGGCGTCACCCTCCGGGAGCTGACCGCTTCCGAGGCCCTGCCGAGCATTTTGAAGAAGTTTTCCTATAACACACTGGATGATATGTACGCCGCCATTGGCTACGGCGGTATCACCACGCTGAAAGCCATCGGTCGTTTCCGTGAGGAGATCCAGCGCATCATCCACCAGCGGCAGAGCCAGCGCAGCGAGCAGCCTGATCCGGTCAAGCTTCCCCCGCAGCAGCCCACTGCCGCAAAGCCTGTGCCGCAGAAAGCCGTGCAGGGCATCATTGTCGAGGGCATGAGCAACTGTCTGGTCAAGTTCGCCAAATGTTGTTCCCCCGTCCCCGGCGATGACATCATTGGCTTCATCACCCGCGGCTACGGTGTCAGCGTTCACCGTTCCGACTGCCCCAACGCCAATGCCGAGCGCCGGGCACAGGAACCGGGCCGCTGGATCAAGGTTTCCTGGGCCGTCAGTACCCCCGAGGAGTTCCACACCACCTTGCAGGTCACAGCCAAGGACCGCACCAATCTGCTGGTGGATATCTCGACTGTCCTGTCCTCGACCAAAACCCGGGTGTCTTCACTGAACGCCCGCTCTACCCCTGACGGATTTGCCCTCATCGAACTGAACGTGACGATTTCTGGCAGCAACCAGCTGCAAACGCTCTCCCGTCGTCTGGAGCAGATTTCCGGTGTCATGCGGGTCACCCGCCCCGCCGGTTAATGATTCCTATTTTGAAAGGAGCACCCCTATGCGTGCTGTACTCACCCGCGTTAAAAGCGCTTCCGTCCGCATCGACGGAGAAATTGTGGGCCAGATTGGTCCCGGCTTTATGATTCTGCTGGGAATCACCCACGACGATACCGAAGCCCAGGCCGCAAAACTGGCGGATAAACTGACCGGCCTTCGGATCTTTGAAGATGAAAACGACAAAATGAATCTGGGCCTGGACGCCGTAGGTGGTCAGATCCTCATTATCTCCCAGTTCACCCTCTACGGCAACTGCCGTAAGGGCCGTCGTCCCGAATTTCTGGCGGCTGCCCGCCCCGAGGTAGCCATTCCCCTTTATGAGAAGTTTATCCAGCTCTGCCGTGACAAGGGCTACCATGTGGAAACCGGTCAGTTCGGTGCCAAGATGGAAGTGGAATCTATCAATGACGGTCCGCTGACCTTGGTGGTAGACACTGACCAGCTGAATGTATAAGGAGGACGCCTATGAAGATCGAATCTATGATGGTCGGCCCCATTATGACCAACTGCTATATTCTCTGCGACGAGGAAGCAGCGGTTTGTGCCGTCATCGACCCCGGTGATGAGGGTGATCGAATCGCCCAAGCCGTCAAAGAGACCGGCTGCGAGCTGCAGTATATTCTGTTGACCCACGGTCACTATGACCATTTCACCGGTCTCAACGACCTGCTGGCCCACTATGATGTCCCTGTCTATATCAACGAGAAGGACGTGACGGACAGCACGCAGGACGTGACATACAGTCTCAAATTCCCCCGTCTGGACACGAAGCACCAGCGCTACTACAACGAGGGCGACACTCTGCCTTTGGGCAGCCTCTCTATCCGTGTGATGGAGACTCCCGGCCATTCCCGCGGCTCTGTGTGCCTGTTGGTGAACGATGTGATCTTTGCCGGTGACACTCTGTTCCGCAGCTCCTGCGGTCGTACGGACTTCGTCGGTGGTGATTACCAGGCGATGCTGGTTTCACTGGGCCGTCTGGGCCAGTTGGAGGGCAACTATCACGTCTATCCCGGCCACGAGCGGGCCACCACGCTGGACGAGGAACGCCGCTTCAACCCCTATCTGCGCCAGGGCATGACCTTGGTATAAAGGAACGATACACATGAAATTGATTTTCCGCGGTCACAATGACCGCTACGCCGTGGAGCAGAGTCTGCTGGCTTTCTTCCCCAACGAGCGTCCTGTCTACGAGGATGCCGCAGCTGGGGAGAACCACGCCATTGTCACCCTCTCCACCGGCAAAACCTACACCACCGCCACCACTAAAATCATCTATGATGGCAAGATGGCCCGCGGCATTTCCCGGACCATCATTGACCCCACATTAGACGAATACGCCGCCGAGCGGGAACGCCAGCAGGCGCTGAAGCTGAGCTTCTTCAAGGCCGCCCGGGACATCACTGGCCACACCCCCTCCTGGGGTGCCCTCACCGGCATCCGTCCGGGCAAGGTGGCTGCTCGTTTTCTGGAGGAAGGCAAGAGCGAGGCACAGACCGATCGCATCCTGCGGGACACTTACTTTGTCTCCCCGGCACGCCGCCGTCTGGCCATCGAAACAGCCCAAGCTGGCATCAAGGCCCAGCAGGAGCTGCAGCCCAACGAGATCTCCCTCTATGTGGGCATTCCCTTCTGTCCCACCCGCTGCGCCTATTGCAGTTTTGTTTCTGCTTCGGTGGAGAAGAGCTTTGGCCTGATTGAACCTTATCTGGACGTTCTGCTTCAGGAAATCACCGAAGCCGCCCGGATGGTGCAGGAAACAGGTCTCAAGATCAAATCCTTCTACATGGGCGGCGGCACTCCCACCACTTTGTCTGCCCAGCAGATGGACCGCCTTCTCCAGCACCTCAACCGCAGTTTTGATCTTTCCAACTGCGTCGAGTATTGTATCGAGGCAGGCCGCCCGGACACCATCGACCGGGACAAGCTGCAGGTGCTGCTGGATAACGGGGCCGACCGCATCAGCGTCAATCCCCAGTCTATGGAGGACCATGTGCTCCAGGCCATCGGTCGCCGCCACAGCGCCGAGGACATCATCCGCATCATGGAGCTGGTGGCGTCCATGAACTTCCCCCATGTCAACATGGATCTGATTGCCGGACTTCCCGAGGACACCCCCGAGGGCTTTTGCCGGACGCTGGACAAGTGCCTCACTTTCGGCGCAGACAACATCACCGTCCACACCCTGTCCCTGAAAAAAGGCAGCCGTATCCTGCTGGAGGGCAGCAAAATCCCCGATGCAGAGGCCGTGGGCAAGATGCTGGACTACGCTGATCCCACACTCCGTGGGGCCGGTTTTGATCCCTATTACCTCTACCGCCAGAAGTATATGTCCGGCAGCTTTGAGAATGTTGGCTGGTGCAAACCAGGGGCAGAGGGCCTGTATAACATTTATATCATGGAAGAATTGCACAGTATATTGTCCCTTGGCGCTGGTGGTTCCACGAAAATGGTGGATGCCCGTGCCGGACATATTGAGCGCGTCTTCCACGCCAAATTCCCGAAAGAGTACATTCAGCGAGTGGACAAGCGTCAGGAAAACATCGAGTCATTCCGCACCTTCCACGAGCATATGTTAGGGAAGAAGTAATCCGACAACGCAATGCACTGCGGGGCTTAGGCCCCGCACTGTTTGCCTTTTGCCGGAAAAGGGGGCGTGGTTATGACCGAACAGCGGCATGATTTTATGGGTGGTGCCATGGTTTTAGCCACTGCCGTTGCCATCACCAAAGTCATGGGCGCCCTCTATAAAATCCCTCTGGGAAATCTGCTGGACAGCCAGGGCATGGCCCACTTCTATGTGGCCTATAATATCTACAACTTCCTGCTCCTGCTGTCCACTGCCGGTCTGCCGCTGGCCCTCTCCCGTCTGGTTTCGCAGGCCCAGGCGTTAGGCCGGGGACGGCAGATGCGCCGGGTTTTCCGTGTGGCGCTGGTTCTCTTTTCTCTTCTGGGGCTCACTTTCGGCTGTGTGCTGTGGTACGGTTCCCAGCCGCTGGCCAACGCACTCCACGACTCTCTGGCTGCCCCCGCTATCCGAGCGCTGGCTCCATCGGTGGTCTGTGTGTGTCTGCTGTCCGCCATCCGGGGCTATACCCAAGGGCAGGGGCGTATGACGCCGACTGCCGCCAGCCAGATCATCGAATCTGCCTGCAAACTGGCGGTGGGTCTGCCACTGGCTTGGTGGCTGCTCCGACAGGGTGCCGCCCCCCATCAGGCCGCTGCCGGTGCTATCGCCGGTGTCAGTCTGGGTTCTGTGCTGGCTTTGGTCAGTCTGGGTCTTTATCTGCTGGTGACCTGTCACCGCTGTGTAACGAAGGATCGTCCCCAGCCGCGTTTTCAAATCGCCGGGGAGCTGCTGCGGATCGGCGTCCCTATCACCATCGGTTCCGTTGGCATGAGTGCGCTTACCCTGCTGGATCAACTGCTGGTGATGGACACCCTCCAGACCCAACTCCATCTCAGTCAGGCCGCCGCGACTGCCCGCTACGGGGAGTACACCTTCGGCATGGCGCTCTTTGCGCTGCCCTCTTCGTTCATCGTTCCCATCACAGTCAGCCTGCTGCCAGCCATCACAGCGGCCCGGACACGAGGCCAGCTGCAGCGGACACGGGAAACAGCATTGCGTGCCTGCCGCATGACTTTGCTGCTGGCCCTGCCCACAGGCATAGGCCTCAGTGTTCTGGCCCAGCCGATCCTTACCTTTCTTTATCCCGCCGTTCCGCAGACAGCGGCCGCGGCCGCCGGTCACCTCTCGGTGCTGGGCATCGCCTCCGTATTCGTCTGTTTGATGCTGGTAAGTGCCGGGATCCTGCAGTCCTGCGGTCGGGAGGACATCCCTGTGTGGGCCCTTCTGGGCGGTGGCGTGGTCAAAATCATCGTCAACCGCTTCCTGGTGGGCAATCCCGCCATCGGAATCTACGGGGCTCCGGTGGGCACACTGTGCTGCTATGCTTTCATTGCCGCTGTCCATCTGCTGGCCCTGCGCCGCGTCATTCCCGGATGGCCTGGCTTCGCACACCTGGTTTTCCGTCCGCTGCTGGCGACTCTGGCCATGGCTCTGACCGCCCGTGGCAGCTGGCTCTTCTTTACCTATGAACTTTCCCTGGGCCGCTGGGCCGTACTGGTTGCCATTTCTTTCAGTGCCGTCCTCTACGGAATCAGCGCCTTGCTGTTGGGAACAGTCGGTCGGGAGGACCTACGGCTCCTTCCGAAGGGGGAAAAGATTGCTGATTTTCTGAAAATTGATGTTACTTCACCGTAATATAATGAAAAAAGCTTGCAAAAGAGGTGCAAATATGGTAAATTTTGAAATGAAGTCTCATTACAGCTATGAGGATTTGTTGCAGGTCATTCATATCCTGCGTTCTCCCGAAGGCTGTCCCTGGGACAAGGTGCAGACCCATCAGTCGATCCGCCGGGAATTTCTGGAAGAAACCTATGAGGCGGTGGAGGCCATTGACCGCAATGATCTGGCCATGATGCGTGAAGAACTGGGCGATGTGCTGATGCAGGTCGTGTTCCATGCAGATATCGAAGCCGACGCCGGTCACTTCACCATGGACGATGTGTGCGACGAAATCACCAAAAAGATGATCTATCGTCACCCCCACGTGTTCGGCAATGTCGATGCCAACACCACTGAGCAGGTGCTGGTAAACTGGGAGGAACTCAAGCGCAAGGAAAAGCATCAGGAGACTGCCGCCCAAACGCTGGATGCGGTGGCCCGGACCCTGCCCCAGCTGTGGCGGGCGGAGAAAGTCCAGAAAAAGGCTGCCAAGGTCGGCTTTGACTGGGCGGACATCCACGGTGCCTTGGACAAGCTGGATGAAGAAACCAGCGAGCTGCGTCAGGCTGTTGCTGCGCAGAGCAATGTTGCCGAAGAATTGGGTGACGTGCTCTTTGCCGCCGTCAAGGTTGCCCGTTTTGCCGGTGTGGACCCCGAGACGGCCCTCAACGACACCTGTGAGAAATTCATCCGCCGCTTCCGCTTCATGGAAGAGGCCGCGCAGAAAGAGGGGCACCAGCTCCAGGATCTCTCTTTGGACGAAATGAACGTCCTGTGGGAGCAAGCAAAGCATTCTTAAGGCGAACCATCCGCTTTAGAATATATTTTTACGTATGCAGAATACTAAAGACAGTGTATACGCAAGTTTTAACTAGGAGGAATTACCACTATGAATAAGGCTGAACTGATTGCAGCCGTGGCTGAAAAGACCGGTCTGTCCAAGAAGGATACCGAGGCCGTCATCGTTGCCACTATGGGCACCATTACCGAAGCTCTGAAGGAAGAGGAGAAGGTCCAGCTGGTGGGCTTTGGCTCTTTCGAAGTCAAGAAGAGAGCTGCCCGTACTGGTCTGAATCCCAAGACCAAGGAGAGCATCGCCATTCCCGCCTCCAAGGCTCCCGTGTTCAAGGCTGGCAAGGCCCTGAAGGATGCTGTGGCTGAGTAAAATCAACGCAAGCCCTCGCCGGTGTGACTTCCGTCACACCGGTATTTTACTAGAAAAGGAGATCTGACCATGCGTCTGGACAAATATCTGAAGGTATCTCGCCTGATCAAGCGCCGCACCGTGGCCAACGAAGCCTGTGACAACGAACGAGTCAGCGTCAACGGACGGGTACAGCGTGCCTCCTACGAGGTCAAGCCCGGTGACCACATCGCCATCCGCTTCGGTGAGCGTACTCTGGCCGTCGAAGTCGTCAGCGTGCAGGACAATGTGGGCAAGGCCGATGCCGCCGCTATGTATCGGGAACTGCCCCCGGAACAGTGCTAAAAATACCGCTCCTCTCATACAATGCACTATCCAAGTGATATGTATGAGAGGAGTTTTTTTATGGCTTATGAACTGAACAGCACCAATACCAATACCGCCCATCATCTGGAAATGCACGGTCGGGAACAGCTGACCGTCTCCGGAGTGGAGGATGTCGAACGCTTTGATGAAAACTGTATTGTCATGGCCACCGCTGAAGGCACCCTAGTGGTCAGCGGTGAGGAGCTGCATATCGGCAAGCTGTCTCTGGACGGTGGTGAGCTGCAGGTGGATGGGCACATCGACGCTGTTACCTACGAGGATCGTCCGGCACCTCGTGCGTCCCTGCTCAGCCGCATCTTCGGCTAATGGGTTCTGACACACCGGCCCAGCTGCTTTGTCTCTCCCAAGCCGCTCTGCTGGGTCTGGCAGGCGGGATCGTCTACGATCTGCTGCGGCCCCTTCGTCTGCGCTGGCGCCGGGATTGGATCACGCATTTGCTGGACGGCCTGTTCCTGACACTGGTCCTTCTGGCAGTGCTGTGCTTTACCCTGCGCCGGGGACAGGGAGAACTGCGGCTCTATGCGTTATTGGGTGCCGCCGGCGGCACCATTGTTTACTTCCATCTGTTGGCACCGTTTCTTCGTCCGCTGTGGGACTTTTGGGCGGATACTTTCTCCACTTTTTTCCACCTTTTGTGG
>RCNI01000708.1_pt1 | contig 19953 bp, 23 predicted proteins | sample 2041151 | NCBI WGS metagenome assembly RCNI01 (sample SAMN09708214, study PRJNA481090) | feces metagenome | isolation source: feces | place: Antarctica: Albino Rookery | reverse complement strand
CCGTGTACGAGGTAGAAATCGACACCTACGGCGAGGAATATAAATATACTCTTGATGCAAAAAGCGGAGAAATTATTTTTTCTCTGTAATAAAAATAACAAAAAATCCTCAGCCTGTCACAGCGTGGCAGAGCCGGGGATTTTTATTTTTTATACATGTCTTTTAAGACTTCTCTCGTGCATTTCACAAAGCGCTTTATGTTCCGGTCGTTCTGCTTTTTCTCACTCATAATAATCCCTAAATTGCGGCTTGCCGAGGGATAAAGGGGCAGAACGCGCACGTGCTCGCTCATATCCTGCATAACAGGCTCCGACAGAATACTGACCTCGAGGCCGTGGGAGACCATGGAGACAATAGAGGCGTCATCAAGGTTAGAATAGCTTATTCTGGGCAGCACCTTTTCGCTGCACATGCTGAAAACCGGGTTAATATCCATGTCAAAGCAGGATGAGGGCATGATAAATTCAAGGCCGGAAAAATATTTGACCTTAAAAACATCTTCATCGGTTTTATAGTTCTCCGGCAGAACAGCCATAAGCCTGTCATCCCGCAGAGAAATCCAGCCTAAACCCTGTATAAGCTCGGTTTGGCAGCTCACAATGGCGCAGTCGAAAATGCCGGCTCTTGTGCGTTCATAAAATCCCGTAATACTTCCACCTGCGTCCATCATAACCTCGGTTTCCGGGTTTTCCTTGCGGAATTCTGCCAGAACAGCGGGCATCCAGTGACGCACGATGCTTGAATATGCGCCCAGACGGAGAGTGCTGAAATTTTCCTTTCTCAGCTTTTCGGCGCTCTGCTCCAGAGCGTGGGAGACTTTTAGAAGAGCTTTCATTTCTCCTTTTAGGGCTGGCTTGGACTTTTCGCTCCCTTTATTATCATGAGCTTCTACACGGTTCTCGGCGGCTACTGTCTTCGCTATCTGTCTCTTAACCTTGCAGAGCTGAGCTTCGGCCTCAGCGGCCTCTACGGCGACACCTTAAGCGGCGCAACAACCTTCGGTGCCATGCTTACAAATCCTGTGGGCAGCGTAATGTTCACCCTTTTATTCATGGGCACATCAATGATTATAGTTGCAAGCGGTGTAGACAAGGGTATTGAGAAATTCAATAAAGTCGGTATGCCCGCACTTTTCTTCATGCTTATCGCAGTTATTATAAGATCCGTAACTCTGCCCGGTGCAGAGGAAGGCCTTAAATTCATGTTCGTTCCCGGTTACGCAGTTAAGGCCGGATTTATTAAGGAAGAGCCAAGTTTCATTTCCGTTCTTGCCACCGCAGGCGGACAGATGTTCTTCTCTCTGTCTCTTGCAGTGGGCGCAATGGTCACTTACGGCTCATATCTGAGTAAAAAAGAAAACCTTATTAAAAACTCAGCCGTTATCGTTATTGCAGATACTATCGTTGCCATTATGGCAGGGCTTGCAGTTATCCCGGCAGCTGTTGCAAACGGTCTTGCCAGCGGCCTTGCCCCATCTGAGATTGTTCTCGGCGGCCCCAAGCTCCTTTTTGTAACTTTGCAGGATGTTTTCAATAACATGGGCGTAGCAGGCCCCGTTTTCGGCGTTGTCTTTTATATGCTGGTTCTGCTTGCTGCTATCACCTCCACCATCTCCATCCTTGAGGTTGCGGCAGCCTACTTTCTGGACAGAGCCGCAGAAAAGGGTAAACCCGCAAACAGAAAAAAGACCGTTATCATCGTCACCCTTGCAGTTACCGCAGAGGCAATGCTTGCTGCAATCGATGGTCTGGACTCCAACGGCCTATGGGTTCCGGGACAGAAAGCTTTCGGCGTTGCAATGTGGAACGACTGCTGGCTTGATTTTATGGACTGCCTGTCTGAGGGTATTGCAATGCCGCTGGGCGCTATGCTTATGAGCCTTATGATAGGCTGGGAAATGAAGCCGGATATTATTCTGAATGAAGTTCACAGCGGAAGCCGTTCAAAGGGCTTTGAAGCATTTTTTAAATTCAGCATTAAATTTGCGGTACCGCTTGTCATGTGCCTTATATTCGCAGGCCAGATGACGGATTTCTTCGGAACCTCCGAAACCATGGCAGCTGTAAAGCCTATGTGCTACGGAATTGCCATTGCGGTTCTGGCGGCGGGCTTTGTAACAGCGGTAACAGGAGGAAGAAAAGAGCGGGAGAAAATAAAAGTTTCTGTCCAATGTCCTAAGATATGTTAAATTCTAAACAATAAAAAACAGAGCAGAAAAATCGGTCTGCTCTGCTTTTTGAGAAATTTTTACCAACAACCTATCAGAATTGAAAATTTACAAAAAGCGTATAAAAACGTCGATTTTGACGGCTTTTCTGTGGTGTTAGTTTACTTTTGCAACTAAACACAATAGCATAAATGCAAAAATTTGTTAAGTTTATTACTATCCTTGCATATGAAACATTACGGAAGTATAATAAATTATAAAGCGAATTTTAAATCGGTTAAATAAACTAAAATAAAACATTAACATGTTTAGTGTCCTGACAAATTGTCGTAAATGTGAGGTTTTGATGCGTTATGATAAGAGCACACATTGAAATTCAGGGCATAGTGCAGGGCGTGGGCTTCAGACCTTTCATCCATAAGCTTGTAAAGACATACGGTCTCAGAGGATATATAAAGAATACATCCTCCGGCGTTGAAATGGAGCTTGAGGGGCCGGAAGAGGAAATTAACGGCTTTATTGCCGATGTTCCGGAAAAAGCACCGAAATTAGCCCTGATTGAAGAGATTAACACTGAGTTCAGCGGTGAGCTCAGAAACTTTGAAGATTTTCGGATACTTAAAAGCAGAACCGAGGAATTCAGAAACACTCTGATTTCTCCTGACATCTGCATATGTGATGACTGCCTGCGAGAGCTGAGGGATAAAACCGACAGGCGGTACCGGTATCCTTTTATAAATTGCACAAACTGCGGCCCGAGATTTACTATAATAAAAGATATACCGTATGACAGGGCCAAAACATCCATGAGTGCTTTCCCCATGTGTCCAGACTGCGACAGGGAGTATCACGACATTGAAGATCGGCGTTATCACGCCCAGCCGGACTGCTGTCCGGAGTGCGGGCCTAAGGTATTTTTCCTTGACGGAGATGGAAATGAGCTTCCCGGAGAGGCTATCGAAACGGCGAGAGAGTACCTGAAAGCAGGAAAGATAATAGCCATTAAAGGTCTCGGCGGTATGCACCTTGCCTGCCGCTGCGATGAAAATATCGCAAAAACTCTGCGGCATAGAAAGCAGAGAGATGAAAAACCCTTTGCACTTATGTGCAGGGATGCAGAGTGCGCAAAAAAGCTCTGCCATGTGAGCGAGGAAGAGGAAAAGATACTTACCGGCTTCAGACGCCCCATAGTTCTCCTTAGGAAGAAGGAGAGGGGACTTGATTTTCTGAGCGAGAATGAGTATCTGGGAATTATGCTGCCATATACACCTCTCCATTATCTCCTTTGCGGGGATGATATAGATATGCTCATTATGACCTCCGCAAATCTATCCGACACCCCTATTATGTATAAAAACCACGAGGCAGTGCAAAACCTCCGCGGCATAGCGGACGGATTTCTGCTCCATAACCGTGACATTCAGACCAGATGCGACGATTCTCTGTGTTGGGTGAGAGACGGAAAAGAGTATTTTGCCAGACGCTCAAGGGGTTATGTACCGTTTCCTATTAAGGTCGACGGCAGCGAAAGCCGGATACTTGCCTGCGGAGCGGAGCAGAAGGCCAGCTTCTGCCTTTCAAAAGAAAATTACGTTTTCCAGAGCCAGCACATCGGTGATTTAAAAAATGTGGAAACTCTGGAAAATTACGAGAGCCAGATTGAACATTTTAAAAGGCTCTTTGATATAAAGCCTGTATGCGCTGCCTGCGATATGCACCCTGACTATATGTCGAGCCGCTATGCAGCAGAAAAAAGCGAAGAATGGAATATTCCGCTTGTAAAAGTACAGCATCATCACGCACATATGTGCTCTTGTATGGCTGACAACGGTCTTAAGGGTAAGGTAATCGGCCTTATCTGGGACGGTACCGGATACGGAACCGACGGGATTGTTTGGGGCGGCGAATGTCTCGCGGGAGACTATGCCGGATTTGAAAGAATTTGCAGTATACGAGAAATTCCTCTTCCCGGCGGGGATAAGGCCGCGAAGGAGATTTACAGAACGGCGATAAGCTTACTCAGAGATTCAGGATGCTCATTTGAGGAATTTGAAAATTCTGAAATTATAGAGAAAATGCTTTCTGCCGGATTTAATTGTCCGAAATCATCCGGAATGGGACGGCTGTTTGACGGAGCTGCCGCAATACTCCGGATTAAAACTCAGACCTCATATGAGGGTCAGGGAGCGGTGCTCCTTGAGGCCGCAGCAGGTGAGGACGAGGGTTTATATCCTGTGGAATTTTATAATTCTGCTCCGGTGCGCCTTGACTGGCGTCCCATGATAAGGCAGATGCATAAAGAAAAGCAGGAGGGAGCGAAAATTTCCGCCCTGTGTGCCCGATTTATGAATACCCTCATAAAAGCGGGAACGGAAATGTGCAAAATCGCAAGAGAGAAAACCGGTATAAATTCCGTGGTTCTCTCAGGAGGCAGTTTCCAGAATATGTATATCATGGAGAGACTTCCCAAGGCCTTGGAGCGGGAGGGCTTTAAGGTGTTTTGCCATCGTCGTGTGGCATGTAATGACGAGGGAATTTCTTTAGGTCAGCTTATGGCGGCTCAGACCGTTATTTTGAATAAGAAGGAAATTTGAAATGTGTCTTGCAATACCACTTAAAATCAGCGAAATCAAAGGCAAAGAGGCAGTCGGCGAGGCAATGGGCATGAAGCGTAGCATGAGACTGGACTTTATTCCCGAGCCTAAAATCGGGGACTATGTGATAGTTCATGCCGGCTTTGCCATAGAGCGGCTGCCGGAAAAGCAGGCGCTTGAGGATCTTGAAGCTTGGGGGGAGATTAAAGATGTCCTCTGAAGTGAGCACGGAAAAGCTTCTTAAAGCTATGGAGGCGCTGTCTCTGGGGGATGTAAATTTAATGGAGGTCTGCGGTACTCATACAATGGCTATCGCAAAATCCGGCATTAAATCCATTCTGCCGAAGAATATAAAGCTTCTCAGCGGCCCGGGCTGTCCGGTGTGCGTAACTCCCGGAGAGGTGATAGACGGAATTCTGGAGCTTTCTATGGAGAAAGATGTGGTCATTGCCACATACGGAGACATGGTGAGAGTTCCCGGCACCGTACCCGGTGACAGTCTCCAGAGACGGAGAGCGCTGGGGGCTAAAATCCAGATAGTTTATTCTCCTGTGGATGCGGTGGAATATGCGGAGAAAAACCCCGATAAAGAGGTTGCTTTCCTTGGTGTAGGCTTTGAAACCACTGCTCCCGGAACTGCCGCCGCCGTGCTTACGGCAAAGGAGCGTGGGGTTAAAAACTTCTCCGTTTACTCAATGCTTAAAACGGTAGAACCTGCGCTGAGAGCACTGGCAGGTATGGATAGCTTTAACGTGCAGGGCTTTCTGTGCCCCGGCCATGTAGGCAGCATAATAGGGGAGGAAGGCTTCCGCTTTCTGCCGGAGGAGCTTAAAATTCCCGCCGTTATAAGCGGCTTTGAGCCGGAGGATATACTTTTGTCGGTATACCTGCTTTTAAGACAGATAGCAGATGGCAGACCCAGAGTTCAGAATGAATATGAGCGGGCAGTGTCAAAAGAGGGCAATGTTCTGGCTCAGAAAATGATAGATCAATGTTTTGTAAGAAGAGACGATATATGGAGAGGTCTGGGGCTTATCCCCATGAGCGGTCTTGGCTTTAAAGAGGAGCTGAGCGGGTTTGACGCGGAGAAACGCTTTAACCTTACCCCCTCAAAGCCGAAACCCACAGCCTGCCGCTGCGGCGAGGTCATAACAGGCCGTTTAAGCCCGTGCGACTGCCCGTTATTCGGCAAGCGCTGCACACCGGAGGAACCGGTGGGACCCTGCATGGTGTCATCAGAGGGCGCATGTGCCGCTTCATATAAGTATCAAGGAGTATAAATGGAAGAGATAATTACATTGGATTACGGCAGCGGAGGCAAAAAAACCTCCCGACTGATTGAAGAAATGATAGTTCCCGCATGGGATAATCCGGCACTCCATGAGCTGGGGGACGGCGCTGTTTTAGACGGCGGAGAAAAGCTCTGCTTTTCCACCGACAGCTTTGTGGTAAATCCCCTGTTTTTCCCCGGAGGAGATATAGGAAAGCTTTCCGTCTGCGGAACAGTCAATGACGTTTCAATGTGCGGCGGAATTCCAAAATATCTCAGCTGTGCATTTATAATCGAGGAAGGCTTTAAAATCTCCGGCCTTGAAAAAATAATCGCCTCTATAAGAAAAGCCGCAGACCATGCAGGGGTTCAGGTTGTAACAGGTGATACCAAGGTTGTGGAAAAAGGCCGGGGCGACGGCATCTATATAAATACCGCCGGTATCGGTATTCTGAAATACCCCGGTTTAAGTCCCAAGAATATTAAAGAGGGCGATGCAGTTATAGTCTCCGGCACTGTGGGCGACCACGGCACAGCCGTCATGCTCTCAAGATGCGGCATGATGGAGGGAGATATAAAGTCCGACTGTGCAGCCCTTAACCATATGACAGACAAAATTCTCTCCCTTAACGCAGGGGTGAGAGTTTTGAGAGACCCCACAAGAGGCGGCCTTGCCACTACTCTTAATGAATTCATTGAGGGCAGCGAGCTTGGAATAGAAATAGAAGAGGGGCTTATCCCTGCTGCACCTGCCGTAACGGCAGCATGTGACATGCTGGGACTCGATCCCCTTTACTGTGCAAACGAGGGAAAACTTATTGCAGTTGTGCCTGACGATAAGGCTGACGAGGTTTTAAATGCTATGCGTCAGTTCCCCGAGGGCGAAAATGCAGCCCTTATAGGCCATGTTACCGCCAGATACCCCGGAAAGCTCACCATGAAAACAGCTTTGGGCGGGGGCAGAATACTTCAGAAACTCACGGGAGCGCAGCTTCCGAGAATTTGTTAAATAATTTATTATACAGCATAGAGAGGTGAAATGAATGCAGGAGTACAAGAAGATCGTCATTGAGAAAGACCAGATCGTGCCTACTGCTGAACGGATGAAGAAGGATGGAAGGGCATTGCTGATGATTCACGCTTTCATCAACAATGAAAACCAGATGGATGTTTCATGGGATTACGCCGTTGATCCGGCGGTTGAATCATATCATGTTATCGGTGAAACAGAATTTCCGTCCATAGGAGAAATTTATGATACCGCAGCCACATGGCCTGAAAGAGAGCTCAACGAGCTTTTCGGTATCAAGTTTGAGGGACTGGACGTTTCACAGCGTCTCTTCCTGCCTGAGGATATGCTTGAAACTCAGGGAAAGGGCCAGATAATGGTTATGCCCCTTGCAGAACTCAGGAAAAAGAACATAAAGGAGGAGGTATAAGATGAGCTATATCGTACCTGTGGGACCTTACCATCCCGCCCTTGAGGAGCCTATTCACGCAAAGCTCTATACCGAGGGAGAAATGATTAAGGATGCGGAGGTTTTTATAGGATATAACCACCGCGGTATTGAAAAACTGGCAACGGAGCGCAACGCTATCCAGACTCTTGTTCTGGTAGAGCGCGTGTGCGGTATCTGCTCTCACTCCCATGCCTTTACCTATGCAATGTGCGTTGAGGGCATAAACCAGATTGAGGTTCCCAAGCGCGGCCAGTATATAAGAGTTATTACTGCCGAGCTTGAAAGACTGCACTCTCACATGCTGTGGATGGGTATTGCCTGCCACATCATAGGCCATGACAGCATGTTCATGCACATCTGGGATGTAAGAGAGCTGGTTATGAGCCTTTTAGAGCGCCTCAGCGGTAACCGCGTAAACTACGCCATGGTTACCATAGGCGGTGCAAGACGTGATATAAGCGATGAGCTTAGAAAAGATATAATTTCAGACTGCGACAAGCTTCTGAAATCCTTAAACAGAATGGTTGAAATCGTTCTCACCGATAAAACCATTGCCATGCGTACAAAGGGTGTCGGCGTTCTGCCTGCTGCCGATGCAATCCGCATGGGTGCCGTCGGCCCTCACGCCAGAGCGTCAGGTGTGGATATAGATGTGAGACGTGATTCTCCTTATTCCTCCTACGATGACTTTGATTTTGACGTTCCCGTGTGCGACAGCTGCGATGTATTCGCAAGAGTTGTTGTAAGAGCACTGGAATGCGTGGAGAGCATCAAGATTATTAAGCAGGCACTTGAAAATCTGCCCGAAGGCCCCATAAACAACGGCAACAAGCTTGTTAAAATCAAGGAAGGCCAGATGGTTGCCCGCCATGAGGCTCCCAGAGGCCAGCTGAGCCACATGGTCGTGGGTGCAAACAAGTTTGAAAACCACCGTGTGAGTATCCATGTCCCCAGCTTTAAGAATACTCCCACCATTCCCTTTATGCTGAGAGGAAACACTGTTGCAGACGCCGGATTGATTATTGCCAGCATTGACCCCTGCTTCAGCTGTCTGGACAGATAAAATATGCACGAACTGGCATTATGCGAAGGAATTATCGACATTGTAAATTCCGAGGCGAAGGATAAGGGCTTTAAAAGGGTGCTTGAGATAGAGCTCAAGGTAGGAGAGTATTCGGGAATAGTGTGCCAGTGCATAAGGGAGTTTTTCCCTGCTGCAGCAGCCGGCACTCCCGCCGAAAAAGCAAAGCTTACCATGAGCGTTATCCCCGGAAGCTTTAAATGTCCCGACTGTGGATACGAAGGGCCTGTTGACAGAAGTAAAGCCAGCTGCCCGAAGTGCGGAGGCTACGGAATAAAAATGGTTTCAGGCCGGGAATTCTTTGTCGAACAACTAAAGGTAGAATAGCATAAAAAACGAGGCGGTCCGGTTAATTGCCGTCTCAGGAAAGGAGAGGTTTACTCTTGCAAAATCAAAAAATGAAGAAGACTAAATTCCCGTCGTTTTTGGTCACATTCGGCATTTCATACCTGTTCTGGATTTTACTCACCTGGAGCACTGAGCCTCAGGAGCTTGTGGCCGGAGCAATAGTATGTGTAGCGGTTGCACTGTTTTCAGCCCGCTTTTTCATTCACAATGACGGAACTGCATTCGGCGGCCCGTCCAAAGTATTCATCTCACTGTTTTACAGCTTCGTTATTTTTATAATCGAACTTTTCAAGGCCAACTGGGATATGGCAAAGCGCTGCTACGGCGGCTGCAAAAAGGTCAACCCCGGCATTGTTAAAGTTCCCGTAGAGCTTAAATCCGACTACGGCCTTGCAAACCTTGCAAACTCCATAACCCTTACTCCCGGTACTATCACCATGGAGATAACCGAGGAAAACGGTCAGAATTATTTCTATATCCACTGGATAGACGTCACAAAGCCCAGCGGCAAGGAAGCCGGAGACGAAATTAAGGGCGTTATGGAAAAGTGGATCAGGAGGATATGGCCATGATAGAGTTTCTGATTTTTGCTATTTTGTTTGCGTCGTTTGCCATTGTGAACCTGTATCGGTTCATAAAAGGACCTACTGCTGCTGACCGTATCGCTGCAACCGATGCGGCGGATATTATGCTCTCCTGCGCCATGGTTCTCTTCTCCCTGTACAGCGGAAGAGGAATATACCTTGATGTTTCTATCATAAGCGCAATGCTCGGCATTATAAACACTATGCTTGTAGGTCGTTATCTTGATAAAGGAAGGTGGGTTAAGAAGCATGACAGCTCTGAGAATAATAATTGATATTTTTATTGCTTTGGGCGCATTCTTCGCCCTTGCCGGTGTTATCGGTATAATCAAAATGCCCGACACCTACTGCCGTATGCAGGCAAGCACCTGCATAACCACCGCAGGTGTTCTGGGTGTGTGCGCAGGCGCTCTCCTGTATGCAATATTTGTGATGCATCACCCGGCTACTGCGGTTAAGGTGGTTGTAATAGCAGGTCTTATCTTTATTACAAATCCTGTGGGTGCTCACGCTATCGCAAAGGGTGCTTATCAGCACGGAATCCGTCCTGAAAAGAAGATGGAAGTCGATGATTTGAGGAGGGATTTCGATGAGTAATCTTATAGTTGTCCTGAACGTACTTATACTTACGGGTCTGGTGGTTTCAGCTGTTATGGCATGCCACTTTGAAAAGCTGCTGTCATCTGTCATTGCCCTCGGCCTTACAGGCGTTTTCGCGGCGGCAGAGTTCTTGCTTCTGCACGCTCCCGACGTTGCAATTTCCGAGGCTGCTGTGGGTGCTGCCCTCAGCCCGCTGATATTCATTGTTGCTCTCAAAAAGATCAGAGGAGGCGACGATAAATGAAGAAAACTCTCACTTGGCTATGCCTTGGTATTTTTCTCGTGGCAGGTATCTATGCTTCCGTTACAATGACGAATATGCCTTATACCTATTCCGGTGACGAAGCTCCTGTTTCTGTTTATGACCTGTATCAGAACCCGGAAAGCTATGACGACAGCGAGGTTGACGGTGCCGCCGGTGCTATTGTCCAGCAGAACCTTGCAAAAACTCACGCCGTAAACGATGTTACTTCAATCGTTTTCGACTTCAGAGGCTACGATACCATGGGCGAAGCATTTATCCTTATAACCGCTGTCGCCGGTGCTACCGTTATTCTCTTTAATAAAGATGATAAGAAAAAGGAGGAAGAGAATAATGAAAAATGAAAATATTCATGTCAGAAGAATTATCCAGCGCTGCGGCTGTGATATGATTCTTCCTCTGGCTCTGGTATACATCTTTTACGTTATCCTCCACGGCCATCTTTCCCCCGGCGGCGGTTTCCAGGGCGGCGTGCTTATGGTTGCTGCAATAGTGCTTATATATCTCGGACACGGATATGAGATAACAGAAGGTGTCATGCATCCCACCCTTATGCGAAGAGTTGAGGGCTTTGCTGTTACCATGTACATAGCTTTGGCCTTTGTCGGTGTATGTGCGGGCGCAAGCTTCTGCCAGAATGTGCTCTACATGAACGGCAATGTGGGCGACCTTATTTCTTCCGGCACTATTTCCCTTATGGACGAAGCTGTCGGTCTTAACGTTTTGACCGGTGTTACAGCTCTGGTTCTGTCTATGCTGAGTCTGCTTTTGGCTCAGGATATAGACTTCCAGGAATGAGGTGAACAATATGATGATGCTTAATTATTTTGCAGCCTTTTTCCTGATGGTTCTCGGCTTCTACACCATTATTGTAAAACACAACCTTATTAAGACCGTTATGGGTCTTGGCATTACCGACTATGGAGTGAACCTTTTAATAGTAAGCATAGGCTTTAAGCCCGGCGGAACTGCTCCTATTTTCATATGGAATGAGCTTACTCCCTCAACATTCTTTGTTGACCCTATTCCCCAGGCTCTTACTCTTACAAGTATTGTTATCGGTGCCTGTGTTACCGCAATGTCCCTCTCTCTTGTAATCAAAATTGAGGAATCCTACGGTACTATCGACACAAGAGAGATAAGGAGGCTTAGAGGATGAGTGTAGCTATGTATCAGCATTTACCTGTGATGTCCATAATGTCCTTCTTCCTCGGAGCGTTCCTTATCGTTATGTTCGGCGGCAATAAGACCGTCAGAAAGGTAATTGCTTTCTTCGCTGTTTCAGCGCCTCTCGTTATGCTCTGCTCCCTTATAAAGAGAGTAATGGTAAACGGAGAGATAATTGCCTGCTGGATGGGCAACAGAACTCCTGTTGGCGGATACGCAATAGGAATTTCTCTCGAAGTTGACGCATTGAGCCTCTTCTTCGGACTGCTGGTTGCAATGGCAGTGTTCGTTGCAGGTATCTACTCCTTCAGATATATGGAGCACGACGACAATGTGAGAGAGTATTACACTCTCTTCCTTATGCTTTCCGGCGGTGTTATGGGTCTGGTTCTTTCCGGCGACCTTTTCAACATGTTCATCATGGTTGAAATCCTCACCTTCGCAGCCGTTGCCCTGACAGCATTCAGAAACAAGGCAAACGGTGCTCTCGAAGCTGCGTTTAAGTACCTGATTGTAGGAAGCATGGGTTCAACCTGTATACTGGTCGGCACAGTTATGCTGTACGCCCAGACTCATACACTGAACTTTGCACAGCTTTCAGCTCTGATTCCCGGAAACATGAACACCGCAACAAAGCTTGCATATGCTCTTCTGCTTGTGGGTTATGCAACCAAATCCTTTGTTGTACCCTTCCATCCCCTTGCAGCCGATGCCCACGGTGCCGCTCCTGCATCTATTTCTGTGCTTATTTCCGGCGTTCTCACAAAGTCCGGTCTTTACGGAATAATCAGAATTTCCTACTTCCTGTTCCAGAGCATGGGTCTGGGTCCTGTCCAGTTCCTGCTGGTATTCGTAGGCTCTCTTTCAATGTTTGTCTGTGTTACCATGGCTCTTGCACAGCATGACTTCAAGCGTCTGCTTGCATTCCACTCCATTTCTCAGATAGGCTATGTTCTTACAGCCGCCGGCCTCTGCACCGCAATGGGCATGTCCGCCGGACTGTACCACGCCATGAACCACACCATATTCAAGGGCCTGCTGTTCCTGGCTGCCGGTGCTGTGCTTATGCAGACCGGAACTACCGACCTTAATAAGCTGGGCGGCCTTTCAAAGAAAATGCCCCATACAACGGTGCTGTTCCTTATAGGCGCGGCCTCCATCTCCGGTATTCCTCCCTTTAACGGCTTTGCATCTAAGTGGTCTATCTATCAGGCAACCTACATGAAGGCTGTTGAAAGCGGAAACATAGGTTTCCTGCTTGTTACCATTATTGCTCTTATTACCAGTGTTCTCACTCTTGCTTCTTTCGTAAAGGTGAGCCAGTCCGTATTCTTCGGTCAGCTTCCCAAGGAGCTGGAGAACACCAAGGAAGTTCCCTTCGGAATGCGCTTTGCTATGGGAATCTTTGCCGTGCTGTGCATTGTGACCGGCCTCTTCCCCCAGCTTGTTACCACTTACCTTACCCAGCCCGCCGCAAGCGCTGTTTTCCATGTAGGCGATTATATTAACGCCATGATGGGTGCGGGATATGCTGAGAGCGTTATGGCTGTATCTCCCGCAGCTCCTGCTGTTACCTTCGTTGAAGTGGGCTGCTGGAGCCCTGCTGCATGGCTCTGCCTTATGCTTATTACCCTGCTTGCCGTTACCATTGTGGCAGTTGCAGGAAAGTATGACAGAGTCAGCGAGCAGAGACCTCAGTGTGTTGACACCAAGTACGATACCTTCTTCGGCGGCGAAGAAAGCGTATACTCTCAGGTCGGCGGCGAGGATATGTTCTGGGGCTTCAAGCACAACTGGAGACATTATTTCAGCTTCATGCACGAGCTGCACAGCGGTATTGTAAACGACTATGCCCTCTGGGCTGTCGTGGCGCTGGCAATCACTATCGTGTTTATGATGGTAGTATTTTAAGGAGGTGGGAACATGAGTATATTTCTTGATTCACTGCGTTATTTAGGATATGTCCTTATTTTCCCCGGCTTCCTGTTCTGCTTCATCGGCGGAATGCTGCTCAGCGGAATTGACAGAAAAATGGTTGCAAAAATGCAGAAGCGAGTTGGCCCTCCTGTACTCCAGCCCTTCTATGATTTCTTTAAGCTCTGCGGTAAAGAAACCATTGTCCCGGCAGCTGCTCACAAGACCACATTCCTGCTTGCACCTCTGTTTGGACTTGCGGCACTTGTTGTAATTCAGCTTTTTGTGCCTATATTTGACTTTACTGCCTTCTCAGGCATGGCAGATATTATCGTTATTTTGTATCTGCTCCTTATCCCCGCTATTTCCGTTATCGTCGGCGGCGCTGCTTCCGGTTCCCCATATGCAGGTGTTGGCCTTTCCCGTGAGATGGTTACTGTTATTGCATGTGAGCTGCCTCTGGTTTTGGTGCTTCTGGCAGTCGGCAAAGCGGTTGGCAATGCTATGGGCACAGGCCTGGTGTTCTCCTTTACGGAAATCGCACGTTACCAGATGGAAAACGGCAGCCTTATTATGAAGGCCAGCATGCTTCCCGCAGCTGTTGCAATGCTGCTTGTAATCCCCGGTGAAACCGGAAACCACCCCTTTGATGCGGCTGAGGCGGAAACCGAGATCTGCGAAGGTATGCTCTGTGAGTATTCCGGACATCCTCTTGCAGTCTACAAGCTGAGCCACAGCATTAAGATGCTCACCATGACCTCCATTTTTGTCGCCCTCTTCTTCGGCGGCATAGGCGGCGGAGTTGAGCACCTTGTGTCTCTGATTCTTTCCGGTGCTGCGGCAGCGGTGGTAAGCTTCCTGCTTAAGCTTATCATTATGTTCCTGCTCTGCGTGCTTGTGACTATCGTGAGCATCTCTCTTGTTCACGCAATCACTGCCAGACTTAAAATTGAGCAGGTGTTCAAATTCTACTGGACCGTAGTTTCAGCTTTCGCCCTGCTGAGCCTTGTTCTGGCCTGGTACGGTTTATAAAGGAGGGGTGAAAATGTTTAAAAAGCTTATAGCGGAGAGTACCGCAAAATCACCGTGGCTTTTCCACATAAACGCCGGCTCCTGCAACGGCTGCGACATTGAGATTGTATCAGTGCTCACTCCACGTTTTGATGCTGAGCGCCTTGGATTTAAGCTCACCGGCTCTCCCCGTCATGCAGATATAGCAGTGGTCACAGGCCCTGTTACAAAACAGTCCCTGCCCAGAGTTCTGAGAGCCATTTCCCAGATCCCAGAGCCTCGCTGCATTGTAACTGTGGGCTCCTGCCCCCAATCCGGCAACGTCTTTAAGGGCAGCTATTCAGTTGCAGGCCCTCTGAGCAAATATGTTCATGTTGATGTGGATATAGCCGGCTGCGCTCCCAGACCTGAGGCCATAATCGACGGTCTTGCACTGGCAACAAAAATACTTAAAGAAAAGAGGGAACAGATGTAATGGAATTACCGTTCTTAAAAGAAGCTGTATCCCAGCTTTTCAGTAAGTCAAGCTGCGAAATGTATCCTGTAAAGCCCAGTCCTGCGGCGCCCCGTTACAGAGGAAGAATTGTTTTTTATCCCGATAAATGTATTAACTGCGGCATGTGCCAGCGCGTGTGTGCAGGCGGAGCAATAAGCACGGTTGCTGAAAAGACTGAGGAAGGGGACAAGGTAACCCGTACCTTCAATCTGGGTTCATGCACCTTCTGCTCTCATTGTGCGGATTTCTGCTCTACCCACGCAATAGAGCTTACCGATGACTATCACATGATAGCCACCAAGGAGGAAGACCTTATCGTAACAGGCACCTTCATTAAGAAGCCTCCTGTGAAAAAGCCTGCTCCCACCCAGCCCGCCGCCGCACCGGCAGCCAAAGAAGCCCCCGCTGCAAAAGAGGCAGCTGCTCCCAAGGCAGAGGAAAAGAAGGAAGAAGCCGCTCCCGCATGCCCTGTTGTCCCCAGAGATGACGGAAAGCCTGTCAGCGATCCTTCAAAGTGCGTTTTCTGCGGCATTTGTGCAAAGAAATGCCCCATGGAGGCAATCACCGTTGACAGAGCCTCAAAGACATGGACTCTGGACGATGAAAAGTGCATTGCCTGCGGAGCCTGCGCAGATTCCTGCCCCAAAAAGTGCATAATTATGTGAGGGCTGAACCTGAACAATAAACAAAAAAACCGGTCGATTTTCGGCCGGTTTTTCCTTTCTCGAGACTGGAAAAGACTGTAAAACAAGGAAAAGTTTAAAGTTAAGTAACATTCCTAATATTGACTGTATTTTCAGGATATGTTATACTATAAGCTAATTTAGGTCTAAAGGAGATGTAAATCCGAATATGGATGACGGCAGTCGATTGCCATGGATATTTGCAATCATTCTGGTGTTTTGCGCGGCATTTTTTGCCGTTGCCGAAACATCTTTTGCCTCCGCTTCACGCAGCAAGATTAAAATAGCTGCAGAGAGGGGAGACAGCAGCGCAAAAAACGCATTGGCAATTCTTGATAACTTCGATTTAGCCATCAGCACCCTGCTTATATGTACTAATATAGTACATATCGCAACAGCCTCCATAGTAACTGTTGCAGTTACAAAAAGATGGGGGCTGAATGCGGTTTCACTCAGCACAATCTTAACCACTCTGGTGGTTTTTTATTTTGGAGAAATGCTCCCCAAGAGCATCGCAAAAAAATACAGCGAAAAGCTGGCAAAGATGTGTGCCGCACCAATCAGCTTCTTTATGAAGCTGTTTAAAATTTTCTCGGTTCTGCTTACCAAAATCGGTCAGGCAGCATCGAAAATCACCGAGGGCGACCCGGAAATATCTGTCACCGAGGATGAGCTTTATGACATCATCGAGGATATGACCGAGGAGGGCAGCCTTGATGAGGATCAGGGCGACCTTATTTCTTCTGCTTTGCAGTTCGGTGATCTCACCGTTGAGAGCGTTCTGACTCCCAGAGTTGACGTTGCGGCAGTGGATATTAAAAACTCACCCACCGAAATTCTCAGCTATGTCAAATCCCAGAACCACAGCAGGCTTCCCGTTTACGAGGGCAGCATCGACAATATTATAGGTATTCTTCAGATAAGAAGATATATTAAAGCCTATCTCAAAGCCGGCGGGGAGCTTGATATAAGCCCCCTTCTGGACGAAGCCTTCTTCGTTCACCAGAGCACCAATATTGACGAGCTTCTGCCTGTAATGTCCAAGGCCCGTATAAATATGGCAGTTGTCACCGATAACTTCGGCGGTACACTGGGTATAGTTACGGTGGAGGATATTCTGGAGGAGCTGGTTGGCGAGATTTGGGACGAGGATGACATTGTGGAGGAAACCATAGTAGATATTGATGGCGGCGGCTGTCAGGCAGGAGCCGATGAGACAGTCAGCGACATCTTTGAGCATATGGATTTTGAGGACCCTGAGGAAGATGAGGAACTGGTAAACACCCTTATGGGCGAATGGGCCTATGAGCAGTTTACAGAGATACCCAAGGTAGGGGACAGCTTCACTTATCATGAACTCAAGATTACGGTTGCAGCAATGGAGCACAACAGAATATTGAAGCTGAAAGTGTCCAGACTTCCCGAAACTGAGGAAGGAGGCGAAGAAAAGTGAGCATTTACTTTGTTATTGCGGGTATAGCCGTTTGCGTTTTCTTTTCTGCTTATTTTTCAGCCTCTGAAATGTCCTATTCCTCATGCAACCCTGTGAGACTTGAAAAAACCAGAGACGGAGGCTCCAAAAAAGCGGGCCTTGCACTTAAAATTGTGGATCATTACGATGACGCTCTGGGCGCCATTTTAATCGGCAATAACCTTGTAAACATTGCGGCATCTTCCCTTAGCTCAGTTCTTGTTATTCTGATCGTGGGCGAGGAGAACAGCGGCAGATTTACATGGTTTTCCACCCTGATTATCACTGTTCTTGTAATTATTTTCGGTGAGACCATCCCGAAGATATGCGCCAAAAAGAGCTCCAACAGAACAGCTGAGAAAAATGCACCCTTTATCCATTTCCTGATGATAATCTTTAAGCCCGTTATATGGCTTGTGGTGAACAGTATAAATCTCATCACCCGAGGCATGAAGGGTACCGGGGATAACGAGCAGGATGAGGCAGTGGACGAGCTTCACTCTATTATAGAGACTGCAGAGGATGAAGCTGTTCTGGATGAGGACCAGTCCGAGCTTATTCAGGCTGCCATTGACTTTTCGGAAATTTCAGCCTCCGAGGTCATGACCGCCAGAGTTGATGTGGCGGCAATAGACATTGACGACGACTGGGATGAAATTATAAACCTTATCGAAAATTCTCCGTATTCAAGACTGCCCGTTTATGAGGACGGTATTGATAACGTGATCGGCGTTCTGTACCTCAATCATTTCCTAAAGGCTATGACTGAGTATGAGCATGTGGACATCAGAAAACTGCTGATGCCGCCCTGCTATGTTTATAAGACAATGAAGCTTCCGGCAGTTCTGAGTCAGCTCAGAAAGGCAAGACAGCATCTGGCTGTTGTCTCCGATGAGTACGGCGGCACTCTGGGCGTTCTCTCCATGGAGGACGTGCTGGAGCAGATTGTCGGCGAAATCTGGGACGAGACAGACGACGTTGAGCAGGAAGTAATTCGCAGAAACGATGACGAATACGAGCTTGACGGAGACATGGTTCTGGATGATTTTCTGGAGCTTATGGGTATTCCGGAGGAAAACTTTGAGGCTGACAGCGATACTGTGGGCGGCTGGACTGTGGAGCGGTTCGGAACCTATCCCAAGCCCGGTGACAGCTTTAAATATGAAAATCTCCAGATCAGCGTCCTTGTTATGGATGGCAGACGTGTGGAGAGAGTGCTTGTAAAGACGCTTCCCCCAGAGGAAAATGATGGATAAACTTTAAAAGAGTGTATCTTTTGTATACACCGGATAAGGAACTGATTCAGAAAACACGAATTATGTATTCATCTGGTGATGCTGCGCCGATTTACGCATAACAATCTATCATGGGCAAATCCTTCGGGATTGCCCATGTTTTTTGTCCAACAGCGGGAAGAGGATAAAGCTTTTTGCTGTCAAACGGCTTTTCGGGGAGAAGCCCAACCCTTTTTACATCTTATAATCATACGTTTTTAAAAATTTTTTCGGATGCGGTTCAGATTTGCGTATTAAGCGAAATTCGCCATTATCAGCGTTTTTTATAAAATTCTGCCCCGAAAATCCCCAAAACAAATTCAAAAATTTATTCGTAGAGAAAAAACAGAGAAATGTGGGAAAAAGCTTAAAATTTAAATGAAAGTATAAAGAAGATGTAAGCCTTATTTTTCTGTTGACAATGAAGCGTGAGGATGTATAATGAAAAAAACTGGAAGAAGCTTTAAGCTTCAGATCCATAATTTTGTAGTCAACATAATGAAAGGAAAAAAGAATGAAAAAATTATTATGCGTTTTACTCGCCATGGCTATGGTATTCGCACTGGGCGCATGCGGCGGTGACGACTCTGCAAATAATGAGGCTCCCGAAAAAGAGACCGCATCTGTCCCTGCAGAAAAGCCTGCTGAGGGCGAAGATGCAGCTCCTGCAGAGGAAGAAACCAAGGCACTTACCGTCGGCGTAATTGACGGCAAGACCTACGAGAACGAGTATCTGAACCTTGGCTGTACTGTTCCTGAAAACTGGGAAATCCTCGGACCTGAGGAACTTCAGGAGCTGGGCGAGATTGTTGACGGCGTTCTGGAGGATACCAAATATGCAGATGTCCCCACCATTCAGGATCTGTACGCCATTAACCCCGAAACTGGTGTAAACGTAAACATTGTTCTCACCAAGATGAGCAAAATGGACCGTTTAACTATGTCCAAGATGACTGAGGAAGAGATTGTTGAAAACACTCTTAAATCCAAGGATGACATGATTGCCGCTTATGCACAGGCAGGCATGGAGATTACAAGCCTTGAGGGAGCTACTTTAGAGTTCCTCGGTGAGGAGCACCACGCAATCAAGACTGTCTTTTCCACTCAGGGAATTGATGCTGTAATGATTCAGGTATTCAATTACCACTCCGGTGGAGAGTATGGCGGAACTGTTACCTTTACTGCTCTGTCTGAGGATGAGCTTCCCGAGATGGCAGCCATGTTCTACGCACTGGAGAAATAAATTTATCTTTAAAACAGTGCATACTTTATGTATGCACTGTTTTGTTTTGGTTAGCTTTAGCGTTACAACAAGCCCCGGATGTACCGGGGAGAATAAGAAAAATTATATAGTGAAAACCTCCAAGCTATAATAAAAGTGCGGTCGGTCAACTGCACTAACAATAACAAGGAGGTTTTACACATGAAAGAAAGAGATATAGGTAGCTTACAACATACCACATGGAGATGCCAATACCATGTAGTTTTTGCACCTAAATATCGCAGAATGGTAATATATGGTCAAATAAAGTCTGATATAGGAATGATATTGCGAAGATTGTGCGAGGAAA
>RCNI01000707.1_pt1 | contig 19960 bp, 17 predicted proteins | sample 2041151 | NCBI WGS metagenome assembly RCNI01 (sample SAMN09708214, study PRJNA481090) | feces metagenome | isolation source: feces | place: Antarctica: Albino Rookery | reverse complement strand
TAGCCGATATTACCCATAACGGTCATCATAGGCTGCATAATGCCGGACAGGAACTGAGATTTCCAGTTGGAATCGTAAACTGCCTTGTTAAGCTGACCAAAACGGCGATTGACCTGCTCGCCGGCCCGGGAGATTCTCAGCACCTCATGACCGGAGTACATTTCTTCCACATATCCGTTGAGAGCGCCTAGATTTTCCTGTCTTGCAATAAAGTATTTCTGAGATCGGCTCATAACCATCATCAGCATCAGCATTCCCAAAAAGGTGACTGCCAGCACACAGATTGCCAGACGCCACTCGGTCACAAACATCATCACAAGGCAGCCCAGAAACTGCGCACCTGCGGTGATAATATTTGGCATGCTGTTGGAAAGGCCCTGCTGCAGGGTCTGCACATCGTTTGTAATGCGGCTGAGCACATCTCCCTGAGAGGTACGGTTAAAATAGCTCATGGGAAGACGGTTGATCTTCTCCATCAGCTCACCCCGCATTCTCTTGGAGGTATCCAGGGTGACGGTTGCCATAATAAAGTGCTGGGTAAAGGTAAACAGCGCACTGACCACATAGACCATCACAAGGAAAATTCCGATTCTTCCAATGGCGGCAAGATCCATATTCCCGTACAGGCCCGCCTCCATAAGGTTTGTGATCTGTCCGATCTTTCCGGGGCCTACAATGGTCAGCACCGCACCGCAGACTGCCAAAATCATGGCAAAAATGATCATGGGCACCTTGCGCTTCATATATCCAAAGACCTTACCCAAGGCCGAAAACATATTCCTTTTCTTCATTACACGCACCTCCTTCACTGGGCCAGTTCCGCTTCAGAAAGCTGGGACTTGGCAATCTCACGGTACACCGCACAGTTTTTCATCAGTTCCTCATGGGTGCCGCTGCCTGCCACTGCGCCTTCATCCATCACCAGAATCTTATCCGCATGACGGATGGTGCTGATTCTCTGGGCCACAATGACCTTGGTGGTATCGGAAAGCTCCCTGGCAAGGCCGCTGCGGAGCACCGCATCCGTATGGTAATCGAGGGCCGAGAAGGAGTCGTCGAAAATCAGAATCTCCGGTTTTCTGGCAAGGGCACGGGCAATGGAAAGCCGCTGCTTCTGACCGCCCGACACATTTCTGCCGCTCTGGGCGATTCTGTAAGCGGTTCCACCCTCCATCTTGTTTACAAATTCCGAGGCCTGCGCCAGAGAGATGGCCTTATCCACGTCTTTGTCCGTGGTCTCCGTCAGGCTCTCGCCAAAGGCAACATTTTCCCCCACAGAACCGGCAAACATGACTGCCTTCTGGGGCACATAGCCCAGCTTATTATAAAGGGCATTAAAGGTATATTCCTTTACGTTGACACCGTCCACCAGCACTTCGCCCTGAGTGGCATCATAAAAGCGGGCGATGAGACTTACAAGGGTGGTCTTACCGCTGCCGGTGGCACCGATGATTGCCAGCGTTTCTCCTTTGTTTACCTTAAAGCTTACGTTTACAATGTCATCATCGGCTGCGCCGGGATACCGGAAGGTCACATTTTTAAATTCTACCGTGCCGGTATGCAGGCCCTGTTCTTTGGTTCCCTCCTTAATGGCAGGCTCCGTGTCCAGAACCTGGTTAATGCGCTCTGCAGAAACCTCTGCCGGCGGCAGAAGCATAAAGATCATAACCAGCATCATAAAGGACATGACCACATAGGTCGCATAGGTGCTGAACACCATAATATTGCTAAACATGGTCAGTCTGCCTGCCCCATCGGCTGCGGGCATTGCGCTGAGCAGTGATGCGCCCACCCAGAAGATGCAAAGAGACAGGCCGTTCATGCCAAGGCCCATCAGCGGCTGCAAGCCTGCAAAGGTCCGCTGATTTTTCAGCTGAGTGGCTTTCATTTCTTTGTTGGTCCCGTCAAACTTTTCGCTCTGGTAGTCCTCTGCGTTAAAGGCGTGAACCACGTTGATTCCCGTAAGATTTTCCCGGGCGATCCGGTTGAGCTTATCGGTCAGCCGCTGTACGATTCTAAACCGGGGCAGCACGGAGGTGACGATAAGTGTCACCGATACGCAGATGGCAACCACAAAACCGGCAGTGATGGCAGACAGCTCCCAGCTCTTGCCCAGAATTTTCACCACCGCCCAGACCGCCATCACCGGGGACTTAATGAGGGCCTGCAGACCCATGGCAATGACCATCTGGATCTGGGTAATGTCGTTGGTGGTTCGGGTGATGAGACTGGGTACGGAAAAGCCCAGCATCTCCTGCTGACCCAGTGCCGAAACGTGGCCAAACAGGTCTTCCCGCACCCCGTAGGTAAATCCCGAAGCCGTTCTTGCTGCCAGATAGCCGCAGGCCACACACAGCACGGCGCTTGCCAGGGTACACAGCAGCATTTTGCCGCCTGTAAGCCAGACATCCGCCATCTGGCTGCCGGGTGTCTGAATGAGCACCGTCAGTTCGCTCATAAAGTCCGGCAGTTTTAAATCAAAATAAATCTGACCCAGAAGAAACACTGCGCACATAAGGCACATGGTGATCTCCCGGGGCCGCATTCTTTTCAGTAGCTTCCGCATAGATACATCCCTCCGTTTATGCTTTCTTTCCGCTCCGCAGCAAATCCGCATTTTCCGCGATAACCCGGAAACAGTGCCTAAAGACCTCCAGATCTTCCAGGCTCAGCCCTTCCATAAGGCTGAAGAAAAACCTGCGCTGAATCACAAGTCCCTTTTCGATAATGGGTCGGGCCTTCTCTGTGCAAATCAGACGGACTTTTCTCCGATCTCCCTCTACACTCTGGCGCTCCAGATACCCGTCGTTTACCAGTCTGTCCACATGCAGGGACACTACATTTGCCTTGATATTTTTGGTGGTGCTGATTTCCTTTGCCGTATAGCGGTCCGGGTTGTTGGATAAAAACATCAAAATATCAAAGGAGGTTTTGGAAAGCGCAAACTCGCTGAGCACCGACTGGCACATGGCTTCGTAAGCACCCTCAACCTTATTGGTAAATGCAAGCAGGGTAGAAATCGTCATGTTTCTTTTCTCCTTATCGCTTCAATAATAGATAGTCTATATTTGAACTATTTTATATTATACCAGTATTTAGTGATATTTCATAAACCAGCTATAGATTCTTTGTGAACATTTCATGTACGCAGGGCAAAAAAGCAGGCACGAAAGAAGTTCTTTCGTGCCTTGCTGACTTACATAGATTCCATAATATTTCTGGCTACAAAGATGCCGCTGGCAGAGGCATGGGATAGTGAGTGAGTAATGCCGCTGCCATCGCCGATGATATAAAGACCCTTGTGGATGGTTTCCAGTTTTTCATCCACGTCAACCTCCATATTGTAAAACTTAACCTCAACACCGTAGAGCAGCGTGTCATCATTTGCCGTGCCGGGAGCGATCTTATCCAGGGTGTAGATCATCTCAATAATGCCGTCCAGCAGACGCTTGGGCAGCACCAGGCTCAAGTCTCCGGGAGTTGCATTGAGGGTGGGCGTTGTAAAGGATTCTTCAATACGCTTGGGCGTACTGCGGCGGCCCTGAATAAGGTCACCGAAACGCTGTACGATGACGCCGCCGCCCAGCATATTGCTGAGCCGTGCAATGCTCTCGCCATAGCCGTTAGAGTCCTTGAACGGCTCCGAAAAATGCTTGGCAACCAGCAGTGCAAAGTTGGTATTTTCCGTCTGCTTGGCAGGATCCTCATAGCTGTGTCCGTTTACCGTCACAATGCCGTTGGTATTTTCATTGACCACGGCACCCTTGGGGTTCATGCAGAAGGTGCGAACCAAATCCGCATACTTCTGGGTGCGGTATACGATCTTGCTTTCATACAGCTCGTCTGTCAGATGGGAAAACACTTCCGCAGGCAGCTCCACACGGACGCCCAAATCCACACGGTTGGAGTTGGTCTCGATATTCAAATCCTTACATACCTGCTCCATCCACTTGCTGCCGCTGCGGCCCACAGAAATAATACACTCTTTACATTGGACGCTTTTCTCCTTGCACTGGATGAGATAGCCTTCCTCTGTGCAGGAAACCGACTCAACCGGCGTGTCAAAAAAGAATTCTACCTTGTTCTTCAGCTCTTCATACAGGTTTTCCAGCACCACATAGTTAATATCCGTGCCCAGATGGCGCACCGATGCATCCAGCAGGTGCAGACCGTTCTGCATGCAGATCTTTTTAAACTTGGAACCGGACGTGGAGTACAGCTTGGTACCCTCTCCGCCATAGCGCATGTTGATGTCATCCACATAGTGCATCAGCTCCAGCGCCTTCTTTTTCCCGATATATTCATACAGTGTACCGCCAAAATCATTGGTAATATTGTACTTGCCATCGGAAAATGCACCGGCACCGCCGAATCCGCTCATAATCGAACAGCTCTTGCAACCGATACAGCTTTTAATCTTGTCACCATCAATGGGACAGTGACGCTTGCTGAGGCAGTGGCCTGCTTCAAAAACTGCTACCTTTAGATCCGGTCTCTTGTTGCTAAGCTCATAAGCTGAGAAAATACCACCGGGGCCTGCGCCGATAATCACCACATCGTACTTCATGAAACTCCTCCTAAAATACAAAAAAGTAAACGATCGCCCTGGGAAAAGAAAACCGGTAGTCAACTATTTACGGCAGTTGGTAGAGACACTCAACCATATTATGAGCATATACCCTATGAAATTTTACATTTTCCGATTCATTATATCATAGCTAAGATACCTTTTCAATATCGACTGTTGATGGTTTCCCTGCTTTTCCGCCGCAAAACCCCGGGCACCAAAAAGGTGTCCGGGGTGCCAAATTTTACCGGGTTGCATATGCCAGAGGCATCTGATACTCCGTTTCATAAATTTCCTGCCAGAGGGACGCATTCTGCTCCATCATATCCGTCACACGCTTGGCGTAGGTCTTTTCCTTATCCGGATAAATGGGTGCGCCGATGTGAATGGTGTACTCCTGCACATAGAAGCCGTCCTCGCCCATAATGTCCGAATCCTTCATGGTAATAAAACAGGGAAGCACCGGCACGTTGTTCTTCGCCGCCATCACATATGCACCCTTTTTAAGGGGCTTGGGCTTGCGGTAATTCCACCACATGCTCTGCTCCGGGTAAACCAGAATAAAGTGTCCGCCGTCCAGCAGTTCATCTGCCGCACGGAGGAACTTCTTCATGGTGGCAAGATTGGAAGACAGGGGCAGTGTGTTGCAGTGGCGCATCAAGAATCCGTAAAAGCCCGGGAAGGAGGTGTAATTGCCCTCCCGAATGACCCGGTAAAACATCCGGTCGTGCTGCTTGGAGGCATCATAGGCCAGCTGAATGGCAAAGCTGTCAAATGCATTAAAGTGGTTGCAGGTGATGATAGCACCGCTTTGCAGATTCTGGAAATGCTCAATTCCCTTAATATCCTTGATGATCATCTTCTTCTCATCCAGAAGATGCTGCACAAAGCGCCTTGCCATCATAAAGGCTACTTTTGTCTTGAGTTTCTGGGAAATACTCTTGTGGACATACTCGATTTCATCGGGCTGCAGCACTCTTGAGGGGGGATCCTCCTCCACATCCTCGTCAAAGCGCCCTGCCTTTTCGTACTCCTCGATCTTGCGCACAATTGCCACACGGTCCGGCGCACGCTTTGCCTTATTGACCCGATTCAGATAGTTATCCTCTCTGTCGATCTCTTTCAGCGCCAGCTTTTCCAGATTTTCGCAGGAAATGCGATCCCGCTCCCGCTCTGCGTCGGTATAAGATGCCAGCACTTGCTGGATTTCCCCATACACAGGGGTCTTTTCCGCATAGCTCCAGAAGATTTCCGCAAAACGGCAGTCCGCATAGCACCAGGGCTTACTGGTCATAATGTAGTGCAGAATGTTGGCCTCCTGGATGGGATAGGCAATCTCTCCGAAAATCTCGGTGTTCCACCGCTGATCCAGCCAGTACACATGGTCCTTACAAATAAGGTTCAAGTAGTCCTCATCCTGAGTAACCACAAAATCATAGGTATGCAGGTACTCGATAAACTTATCCAGAACGAAGCCGATGCGGAACCGGTCGCAGTTGATCAGCAGAATGCCTGCATTAAAGAAATTATGTCTTGAAATTCCGATGACCTTTTCCACATAGGTACCGAACACATCGGTCTGGATCATAACCTGCTCATGGCAGGCACCCACATAGGCATCCCCGATCTGTGTGGCATAGAGCTTGCTGATATCTCCCTGGACAATGGTATCTGCATCAATGTAGATTGCCTTATCATACTCCGGGAACATCTCCGCAATGAACAGGCGGAAATAGGTGGTTTTGGAGTAATAATCCCGGATGGGCAGCTTGTCCGAAATGGAAGTCAGATACTCCGTCACATCGTCAAAGGAGATCCGGAACTGTTCATTTTGAAGGGCCAGCACTTGCTTCTGATTTTCGTCGGAAATATCCGTATGCAGCACATGGATATGATACTGATGGGACTTGGATGCATTTTCAATTAAAGAATATATGGAAACAATACTGTATTTTACAAATCGATCATCACAGGCATAAAAAACAGGGATTCGATTATCTGGCACTTGACAACACCTCTTTTTCAAATTTCTCTTTTAATTTGATGTATTCATTGAGAATATCATCAAACTGATGGTACCCAAACACCTTATGCACCCGGCTCACCTGCCACTGCTTAATATTATCCGTGTGGGGATAAGGCAGCCAGAACAGGCGCTTGGAAAAATGGCGCACCACAGTGGATTCATGCAGGAATTTCTGGTCATTGAATTTCTGGGGCAGCATTTTTTTGCTGGTGGTGGATCGGATAAGGGCACTTTGATCAGCAAACACCAGCTTCTTTTCCTTCAGAAGGTTTCTGGCTTTTTCCAGGATGTGGGTCTGCCGCATCTTCTTCATATTAAACAGCAGCACACCGGCATTTACGTAATTGGGGCTGATCATATATTTTCCGTAATGGTCTCTGGCGGCTGCATACTCTACATCTTCCACGTCCGTATCGTACAGCAGGTGCACATCCCGGTTAAAGAGGATGTCCACATCCAGATACAGGATCTTATCGGGAAGCCCCAGCACCCGATCCGCAAACAGACGAATCAGCGTATACGGGGAGCAGTAGGCGTCCTCATTGGGACAGCTGGCAAATTCCTGCTGATACAGGTCGGTCACATCTATTTTGACAGCACGGTTTTCACGGTTATAGCCCTGAATCACATCTGTAAAAAATGCCATCTGGGCATCCGTCACCGGCACATAGGTCTCTTTAATATGGGAAACATCCATGGTGAAGATATAAAAGCAAAAGGGTTCCGGGGATCTGGTGCGCTTCAGAACGGACAGAGTGCAGCTGAGCATTCCGTCAAAGACCTGGCTGTTTCCGCAAAATAAAATATTAACCATCTAACCCCTCCTTTTTCACATACTTAATTTTTTCCACATTGGAATTTTTTGCCCGCTGGCACATACAGCCATACACCTTGTTCCGCAGATTGTGCTTTTGCTGGCTGAGGGGGATTCCCTCATCGGCATAAAAAGGCCCGTCAATATAGGTGACAATATTGGGCTTATGGGACCCTTTCCTCTTTTGATAGGTGTTGGTAAAGCAGAAAGCAGGCACTCCATACTTAATGGGGTAGTGGAAGGAAGTATCGGCAAAGGGCCGAATCTTTGTATAGTAAGGCCAGATGTGTGCCTCCGGGTAAATCACAACCCCATGATGCTCCGAAATCCGCCGTGCCACAGCCTTCATAAAATTCCGGTACGCTCCCATATCGTCCGGCAGCGGCAATGCTCCCAGCGAAGGGGTGATTTTGCCCAGCACCGGCATGGACACATTATTAGGATGGACGATCACATAATCGTCCTTTGGAAAATTCAGCATGGTGGGGATGAAGGCATCGCCGATATCCTGGGTGTGGTTTCCGTAAAGGAAGTAGCCGGAGTCTTTATAGGCTTTCAGCTTTTCCCGGCCGATGATTTTATGATGGAAAACGATTTTCGTATAGGCCCACGCAATGGGCGTCGCCACGATCCGATACCAGAAAAAATGGGTGAACTTCTTAAAAAACGAGTTGTGGCAGTAAACATAATCTCCGTCGATCCGTCTCGGTGTGATCTGTGCCAGAGAAAATTCATCGTTTAATTCATCTTCATAATAGATAACTTTTCGTTCGTCTGCGATAACGTGCTCACTCCTTTACGAATTCTTTATACGGATGCTAATATAACAATATCTGGCCAATAATGCAATCCCTTCTTTTTATCTTTGGGTATATCGATACATTCTCTCCCGTGGAATTTCTGTTTTTTCTCTCTCCCCGGGGTAGAATCCACAAGATTCCTGCAAATTCATAGAAATCCTTCCCATACGCAGGAAAAAGCGGCGCATCCCGATTGGCTGCGCCGCTTTTGATTTTCTGTTAGTCTGCGGACTTAGTGTCCTTTTCAGGAGGAATGGAATCGGTCTTGTAAATGAACTTGACTGCCCCATCCACATTGTCCTGAATGCCAGAGAAGTTATGATAGTTCTGTGCTGCATCGACGGTAGCCGTGAGCCGGTCTGCGAGCTCGGGCAGATCGTCCTCTGCCAGATCCAGCACCTTCTGGATTCCCTCTTCCATCAGCTGGTTCAAACCGTCTGCCAGCTTCTTGGAGCCGTCTCTCAGCTGGGTAACACCGCTGATGAGAGCGGGAGCCTTTTCCTTCATGGTGCCCACACCGGAGTACAGCTCTTTCACGCCGGTGTTCAGCTGGGACACGCCACCCTGCAGGGTAGCTGCGCCTGCTGCCAACTGCTTGGCAGCCTCGGATGCAGTGGATACACCGGCAGTGTAAGTCTGCAGGCCCCGATAGAAGCTGTTGTAGCTGTCCAGAGAGGTCTTGAGGCCGATGATTGCCTGTGCGCCCTCAGCGGCCTTCTGCAGCTGTGCCTGCACCTCGGGGGATGCCATATTGGTAGCGATAAGCTCCTGGATCTTATTCTCCACATTTTCTGCAATGGCGGCCTTCACCTTCTGGGAGGCCATTGCCTCTGCAACCGCTGCGTCAAACTTCTGCTTTACTTCGTCGCTCTTCATTGCCAGCTCAAACTGCTGCGCAATCATCTGCTGGACCATCTCTGTGCCCATCTGCTCTTCGATCTTTGCATTCACAGCAGCCTGGGTCGCTTTATCCACCTTACCGGCAGCCACAGCTGCGTCGTAGGTCTTCTTATCCATGGTACCGCCGGTTGCCGCACGGATTACCTGCTCTGCCACAGCGTCACGAACCCCATCGGTAACTTTTTCCATGGTTTTCTGCTTTACAGTATCGGTGACTTGGGGTACGACAACATCTCTCTTGATCACATCCGCCACGGCTTTTTCCACTGCCGGCCGATTTGCTTCCACTGCTGCGGTCACCTTCTGCAGTGCTGTCTGATACACCGCATCCTTATCCAAAGATGCAATGACTTGATTCAGGACCTCTGCGTAATTAGAAATGGTCAGCTGGGGCAGTTCCTGCCCTGCCTGCTTCAGCTGTGCGTTTGCGGTATTCAGCAGGGTGTTGAACACCTGCTCTGCGCCGCCGTTGAGGGCTGCGCTGTTGGCGTTGAGGGTACCCAGCCCCTGGCTCAGCTGTTCCGTACCGGACTGGAGCTGAGAAGCACCGCCGCCCAGGGCCTGTGCGCCGGTCTGGAGTTTTCCTGCACCGTCATACAGTTTGTCAATGCCGTCTACCAGAACTTTGGACTGCTCCAGCAGGGTGTTAAGACCTTCGTAAAGCTGATTGGAGCCATCCATCAGCTGGGTAGTGCCGGACTTCAGCTTATCCATAGAGTCGGTCAGATCGCCCAGATCCAGCTTTTCGGAATCCAGGCTGTCAAACAGAGCGGTGGTAGCCAGTGTCATGGTTCCGCTCAGCTCAAAGTTTTCTACATCTGCCTTGATTTCCACATAGGTGGGGATCTCCAGATCCTTCTTATCGATACCCAGGTTTTCCTGCATGCCGGGCAGTGCAATGCCTGCCACGATCATCTGATTGCCCAGGTTTTCCATCTTGCCGTTTGTTACCTGCACATTGCTGAAAACGTCCGTATCCAGCATGGTGCCGGTCATGACCACAAAAGGCACATAGATCTTTTCTGTCTTACCGCCGATTTTTGCTTCCTCATAGCGGTTGTTCTGATAGTCAAAACGGATGGTCACCTTACCACTTTTGCCTGCCAGCTCTTCGGGAGAAATCTCCTTGCCGTCCAGGGTATAGCGGATGGTCATCTCAACGGGGAGCTTTTGATCTGTGGTACCCTGATAGTAGATATCCTCACCGTTTGCATTCCAGACCAGCTTGCCATCCTTATCGGTGGTAAAGGTCTCGTCGCCCTTTACATTTACAATATCAGTAAGGTGAGACACATCGCTGAGGGACTCAGCCTTATCTTTGTTCTGCAGCCAGTTGTTTACCAGAACCTTGTGAACTGCGCCATCTGCGCCGGAGAATACGTACACGGTCTCATCCTTGCTGGCTGACCCATTTTTCGCACTGACTGCAGATTTCTTTTCTCCGGTCACATTAGGTTTCTGCTGATCATTATTGGCTGCGAAAACAGCGGTCACAGCAGTGCTGAGAATCATTACGGCACAAAGCACCAGTGCCGTCAGTTTTATTCCTTTTGATTTCATTTTGTGATGACCTCCTTATTTTTAGAATGCCGAATTCCTCTCATATCCCATGTGGTTGCGCAAACCACTCTGTCGCACAGAAGGAGCAGTGCAGGCAGGATAAAGATAACGGAAACCATACTTACAACAGCGCCTCTTGCCATCAGCATACACATGGAGCGGATGATGTCGATACCGGAGTAGAGGGCAACGCCGAAGGTTGCGGCGAACAAGCCCATGCCGGATACGATGATGGACGGAATGGAGGCTGCCAAAGCCGTATAGACAGCTCTCTTTTTATCGGTACCCTGAATTCTCTCCACCTTGTAACGGGTGGTCATGAGGATTGCGTAGTCAACCGTAGCACCCAGCTGGATGGTACTGATACAGATAGGCGCAATGAAGGGCAGGCTCTGATTGAGGTAATGGGGCAGGCCCAGATTGATGAAAATAGCCGTCTCGATGGTGGCGATCAGAATGAAGGGCAGCGTAATGCTCTTTTCCACCAAAGCGATGATAAAGAAGATTGCCAGGATTGAAACCGCATTGACCACTCGGAAATCGTGGGCGGTTGTCTCGATCATATCCTTCATACAGGGAGCTTCGCCAATCAGCATGCCGCCCTTATCGTACTTCTTGAGGATCTGATTGAGGGCATCGATCTGTCCGTTCACTTCATTGCTGGCGACTTTGTACTGAGAATTGATGAGCATCAGTTCCCATTTGTCGCTCTTTACAATATCCAAAATGGAATCCGGCAGGATTTCCTCCGGGACCCGGCATCCGATCACCGATTCCAGACTGAGAATGTACTTAATGCCATCCACCTGCTCCATCTCTCCGAGCATCTTACGGACGGTGGGGGTGGGAACATCCCGGTCAACCAGCAGCATGTGGGTAGATGCAATGTCGAATTCATCCACAAGCTTACTGTTGGCGATGACATACTCCATGTCCTCAGGCAGGCACTGGCCCATATCATAGTAAACTTCGTCGTTTGTCTTGCTGTAGCCGTTATAGGAGGGATACAGCAGCACTACAAAGATAATGAGAAATACCGGTGCAAACTTCACAACACCCTTGGAGAACTTGCTCATATTGGGGATAAGGGATTTGTGCATGGTCTTGCGCAGGGGCTTATCCAGCAGCAAAATGAGGGAGGGCAGAACCGTTACGCAGCCAATGACGCCCAGAAGCACGCCCTTTGCCATCACGATGCCAAGATCCATGCCCATGGTAAATGTCATAAAGCAAAGGGCAATAAAGCCGGCCACGGTGGTGATGGAACTGCCGATCACACTGGTAAGGGTGTGGGAAATGGCAGCAGCCATTGCCTCATTATTATCCTGGGACTTAGTGCGCTCCTCACAGTAGCTGTGCCACAGGAAGATGGAGTAGTCCATGGTGACGGCCAGCTGCAGCACTGCAGACAGGGCCTTTGTAATGTAAGAGATTTCACCCATGAAGTAGTTGGTACCCATGTTCATGAGAATCATCATGCCGATGGATGCCAAAAATACGAAGGGCACCAGCCAGCTGTCCAAAAACAGCAGCATGGCAACGCAGGCCAGCAAAACCGCAATGCCCACATAAATCGGCTCTTCTTCCTCGCACAGGTCCTTAAGGTCCGTTACCAGTGCGGACATGCCGGATACATAGCACTGCTTGCCGCAGATGGAACGGATCTGGCGAATGGCGTCCATCGTCACGTCTTCAGACGTAGCGCTGTCAAAGAAGACTGCCATCATAGTAGAATTCTCTGTGTTGAATTCCTTCAGAACACTGTCGGGCAGAAGCTCCATGGGAACGGAGACATCCATCAGGGAGTCATACCAAACCACTGTCTCCACGTGCTCAACCTGCTCGATTTTTTCTTTCAGCGCTGCAACATCTTTGTTGGGCATATCCTCTACAATAATAAAGGAGAACGCACCTTTGCCGAAATCCTGCATCAGTTCATCCTGACCGATTACCGTTTCCATATCATCGGGCAGATAGTCCAGCATATCATAATTGATTCTGGTGCCGACCATACCGAAAAACGATGGGATCATAAGCAGCAGCGCAATGACCAAAATGGCCACGCGGTGTTTTACGACCGCCTTGGAAAAACGCATAAAATTTCACTATCCTTTCTTCACTGCAGTCGGCGCTCAGCGCCGACTGATCATTTACGAATCATCCTCTGCATCGATCACCATTGTCTCCTGCTGACGGAAGATTTTTACAGAAGTCAAAATCGTGATCAAATTTAGGATTCCCTCTGCCAGCAGTGACACTCCCAGCAGAATCATCACAAGCCTTGCACTCTCGTAGGGACGGAACATCAGCAAAAAGCCGATCACACCTGTCGCAACAGCTGCGCTCAAGATCATCCACCACTGCCGAATTCCAAATGCTTTGGAATCAATGGCAATCTGGATTTTCAGCAATGCATCTGCCAAAATACACAGGCCCAGCAGAACGCAGATAATGTGAATCATCGTATCCGTCCGGAGAATCAAGACAGCTCCCAGGGCGATGAGCAAAATACCAAAGGCCAAATCGAATTGAAATGCCAGTCTATATATATCTTTTGAAACATATCCCACAATCTTTACACATCCGAACAGAATCAGCAGGATGCCGCCGATCCAGCACAGCAGGGAAATAGAAAAGTCAGGAACTGCAATCAGCGTAATACCCAGTGCACAAAACAGGCAGGACAAAATGATGTAGCCATATTTTGCCGTCCGTAATCTTTTGTTTGAAACCATGACCAGAACCTCCTTTTTAATTGTTGTGACTGTATTGTACTCCCAAATGAAAAAACTTCATACGGATAAAGAAAACCCCGTGCCTGTAATTTAGGCACGGGGCGCTGTTTGTCTAAAAAGCTTATGTAGTTTCACACCGATCAATCATTTGCTCCAGGTCTCCCTGCTTCAGCTCACACAGTCTGTGAATTGCATACCGGACATCGCCTTCCATTCCTTTTTCCAGCCATCCGATCATAAATCCGAAGCAGATACACTTCACATATTCGATCAGCAGCTCCCGGTCAGCCTGGGAGACTTTTCTGCCTGCCACGATTCCGTCTATAAAAACGGTGGCAACATGTTCGCAGGCCCGCCACTGATACTGCTCATATATATCCCGGTTTACAGAGCGATAGATGTGCAGTACCGCTTTCCTGTTTTCCAGTGCCAGGCCCACCAGGGCCTCCAGACCTTCTTCAATGGAGTTGATTGCAGGATGGTTTTCAATAATATCCTCTGCATTTTCCTTGACAATGGTTTCCACGAGCTGAGGAATGTCCCGAAAATGATAGTAAAAGGTATTCCGATTCACTCCACAGTCATCCACAATATCCCGAACTGTGATTTGCTTCAACGGCTTCTCGTTCAGCAGCTTCATAAACGAGTTACGAATGGCTTTTCTGGTAAAATCCGCCACGAATCAAAACTCCTTTCCTTCACATCCAAACTTGCAAAACAGTAACTTTCACAAAGGAATGCATCGATGTAAAAGCAACATTTTCCCTTCCTTCGTCTCTTTTGCAAAATTCCATGCTACTACTATATCATCTCTCTTCAGGAAAATCCACATTTTTTCGCAGAGAAAAAGCAGGAAATCCAAAGGAGGCTTTCCTGCTTTCCAGAAATTCTATCACCGGGACAGATCTGTCCGGGGTTTTTCGCTCATGTTCCAAAAGCCCAGCTCCAAGGCGGAGCACTCCTTAAAAATTTCCATACAGCGCTTTTGCCGCTGCTGCGGCAGATGGCTGCACACCTTGTCTCCAAAGTCGCTCCATCTTTTGCAGATCTGGTCGTAGCCGTTTTCTGCGTAGTCCTTCACAAGAGGCCAGTAAATACTCTGCCGGATCGAAGGCGTCCGCTCCAACACCTTCCCGAAGATCCAGCCGTAGCTGAGGGTGCAGGGCAGGCTTGCCATCATGCACTCCGCTACGCCTTCCCGGGCCGCCTGGAGCATAAAGTCTGTATAGGTTTTGTTTTCCGGACGCTGGGGCAGCTTCTGCACCATATCGTCGGTAAGTCCGTACCGGTGCAGGTACGCTACCCGGGTAGAGCCTTCCCCTTCGTTTACAAAGGATAAAAAGGAATAAAAGGTACGCATGGCCTCTGTATCCCGGCTGTGGATAATGCCCCAGGCAAAGACCTTGGCATACTCCCAAAGATACAGGCTGTCGTCCACAATATAGCCTTGGAAGCACGCCTCGTCCAGAGTGCCTGCCTCCATTTGGGTGATAAAAGGGGAATTTAGGCACTGCTCCCAGATTGGCAGGCTGTCTTCTACACACTGCGCAACAAAACTCATTTCCGAATCTCTCCTTTTGCAAATTTCGAAAGCCGCTCCAAAGGCAGTGCCAGCAGCACCAGGGCGGACAGAATTCCCTCCGGAATCTTGGCGGTCAGATGGAACACAAGGCTGTAGCCCCATGCGCCCCAGCCCTCCCAGGCATACTGGCCGAAGAAAATCACACCGCTGAGAATCTGGGCAATCAGCCGCAGTCCCACAGCCAGTGCCACCGCCAGAAGCATGCGGGATTTTTTCCGGTATCCCAGGATCCCGGCATAGCCCATAGAGGAAAAAATCACCAGATACTCCAAAAAGAACTGTGCCCAGTGTACCAGCGACCACCCCGGCAGCACAAAGGGTGCCAGAATGCCGCAGATGGTTCCCGACAGGATCGCCAGACGATAATCGCACACAAGGGCCAAAATCATAAGGGGCAGCCAGGAACCACAGGTAATGGAGGCTCCCGTGGGCAGAGGGATATAGAGGCTGCCCAAAATAAGGGTCATGGCCACGGCAATGGCTCCCAGGCAGAGAGTTTTGGTGGTAAATCGGAATTTCCGGCATAGCCACAGAGACGTTCCCAGATAACCCACCGTAAAAACAGCGGCAGCAATCTTTGTCATCATCGGCTGAACTCCCCGTTTAAACAGAAGGCATGGTTCATAGGGCCGCTGCCCTTCCCCAGATCCAGCATGGCTGCCAGTGCCCCGGAAATATAGGCTTTGGCTTTTTCCACTGCTTCTTCCAGATCGCAGCCCTTGGCAAGGTTTGCGGCAATGGCGCTGGACAGGGTGCAGCCGGTGCCGTGGGTATTGGGATTATCGATACGCTTTCCCGGAAACCACCGGGCTTTTCCGTCTTTATACAAAAGGTCGTTGGCATCGTTAATGCTGTGACCGCCCTTGCAGAGCACGGCGCAGCCGTACTTTCTGCTGATTTTCTCTGCCGCGGCGATCATGTCTTCCTCCCCCCGTATGGTGCAGCCTGCCAGCACCTCCGCCTCCGGGATATTGGGGGTGACCACCGCCGCCATGGGCAGCAGACAGTTTTGAAGGGTCTGCACCGCATGGTCTTCTATCAGCCTTGCGCCGCTGGTCGCCACCATCACCGGATCTACCACCACATTGTCCGCATGGTAATATTCCAGTCTCCGGGCAATTGTTTCAATCAGTTTGGCCGATGAAACCATGCCGATTTTGACGGCATCGGGACGAATATCCTCAAATACCGCATCAATTTGCTGCTGCAGAAATTCCGGTGAAACCTCCGAAATTCCCATAACGCCGGTTGTGTTTTGGGCCGTCAGTGCCGTGATGGCACTCATGGCATAAACACCATTCATGGTCATAGTTTTAAGATCGGCCTGAATACCGGCGCCTCCGCTGCAGTCACTGCCAGCGATTGATAATGCTGTTTTCATAGTTTATCTCCTTATCTAGCATTATTTTTATTGTGCGACAGAAAGTGGTGCCCCCAGCCTGCCGCAGGAATGCTTTGGCCTAACGCGCCAAAGCAAACTTCCAAAACTTTGTTAAATCCTCATAATCTTCCAGATAGAAGTCCGCAAGATTTCTGAGTGCTTCCTGGTCCTTTTCGTAGCTGTCATAGACCGCCACGGTTAAAAATCCGTCCTGCTTTGCGCTTTTGGCTGCAAACAGGGCATCTTCAAAGACCGCCGTGTTCTCTTTTTCCGTACCCAGATGTTTCCGGGCCTCCCGGAAAATATTCGGCTCGTCCTTTCCGTGACCTACGGACTGACAGGTGTAGATCTCCGAAAAGAACGGCAAAAGGCCACAGCGGCGCAGCGCCGCCTCCACCAGATACCGGTCTGTGGCTGTGGCAATGCACATGGGAATGTTCTCCTGCCGAAATCTCTCCAGCAGGGCTTCCACCCCGGGCTTGGGCAGTACCTGCTGCCGGTAGGCCATTTCCACCATCTGATTGATGCCGCCCATGATTTCCTCATGAGACAGATTAAGCTTATAGGTCTTTTTCAGATAGCAGGCCCCCTGATACAGGCTCATGCTTTTGAGAATCCGTTTGAGATCTTCTTCCGGCTCACAGCCTATGCTGCGCAGGTAGCTCTCCCCCATGCTGTCCCATAGATACATGGAGTCCAGCAAGGTGCCATCCATATCAAAAATAGCGCCTTTTATCATGCATGTACCACCTGTTCTGCCTTTTCTTTCAGTTCTGCTGCTGCCATGCGGATATCCTCTGCACCGAAAACGGCAGAAACTACAGCGATGCCGTCCATACCGCCGCCCTTGAGCTGTGTCACATTTTGGGCTGTAATGCCCCCAATGGCCACCGCGGGGATGGAGACGGAGGCGCATATTTTAGAGAGCTGTTCGTTTGTAATGCGGATGGCGTTTTTCTTGGTGGGGGAAGGAAATACGGCGCCCACTCCCAGATAGTCCGCACCGCTTTTTTCCGCAAGAGATGCCTGCTCCAGGGTTTTTGCCGTTGCGCCGATGATAAAATCCTTTCCTGCACGGCTGCGGATCTGTGCCACAGGCGCATCCTCAATGCCCACGTGAACACCGTCTGCCCCGCTTCTTAGGGCCACATTCACATTGTCGTTAATAATGAGCTTGACCCCATAGCGGTGGCAAAGGGCCTTCACTTCCAGTGCCTCCTGCACAAATGCTTCCTCATCCAGATGCTTTTCTCTCAGCTGCAAAATGGTTACGCCGCCTTTCAGCGCCTGCTCAATTTGCTGCAGGAGGGTCTGCTTCCCCACCCATGCACGGTCGGTAATGGCGTACAAAAGCAGTTCTTCTTTACAAAAGGCCATTCTCTTTCCCCTCTTTCTCCAAATCCTTTAAATAGGCTTCGGCACTCTGGCACTGCATGCATCCGCTCATAACACATGCGCCGTATGCCCCCGCTTTTTTCACCTGTGCCATATTTTCCCTGCGGATGCCGCCGATGGCATACACCGGAATGGAGACTGCGGTGCATACACTGTGCAAAAACTCCGGTCCCCGTCCCGGCAGGCCTTTTTTGCAGTCCGTATCAAAAATATGCCCGGCGGTAATGTAAGTACAGCCCAGCTTTTGGGCCTCCACCGCCTCCTCCTGCGAATGGCAGGAGGCTCCCAGACAGGAAAACGCCTCCGGCCTTTTCATTTGCCGCAAAACCGGCATAGGCAGATGGACGCCGTCTGCTTGCAACGCTTGGGCAGTCTGCCAGTAGGTGTGGAGGATGCACTTTACCCCGTGATATCGGCAAATTTCCAGCACCTTTTGGGCCAGTGCCTTATATTCTGACTCCTGCAAATCCTTTTCCCGCAGGATAATCCCGGCAGGATGGGCCATTGCAATTTTCTCCACCTGCATGAGGAAATCCTCCTTGCAGAGCTTCCGGTTCGTAACACACAGGATCCTAGACATAGACATAGTCATTGAGCACCGGCTGCAGACCCTCCTGGGCCATATCCTCATACATGGTTTTAAAGCTGCGGCTGTCGTCGATTTCAAACTGCTCGTCGCCCTGATCTCCCTGGGCCTCCTTGCCGCTGTACTTGCTCTCATGGTCACCGATACCGGTGGACACACCGGCGGAAATCTTGGTTGCCGCAATCTTTACGATACCGTTTCGGAACCGGGCGCTTTCCCGGGAAGATACAGTGATACCCACATAGGGCAGGAAGATCCGGTAGGCGCAGAGGATCTGGCACAGCTGCTTTTCGCCCACGTCCAAGGGGTTAATCTTATCGTTATTGATGATGGGCCGCAGTCTGGGACAGGACAGGGACATTTCCGCATGGGGATATTTCCTCTGCAGATAATACACATGCAGCGCACTTGCCAGCGCATCCTTTCTGAAATCAGAAAGACCCAGCAGTGCCGAGAAGGCCACGCCACGCATGCCGCCCCGCAGCGCCCGCTCCTGGGAGTCAAACCGATAGGGCCACACTCGCTTATGGCCCATGAGATGGAGGGTCTCATACTTATCTGCATCGTATGTCTCCTGGAATACCGTCACATAGTCAACGCCGCATTCATGGAGATAGCGATATTCGTCCGTATTCACCGGGTAAATTTCGATGCCCACCATGCGGAAGTATTTCCGGGCCAGCTTGCAGGCCTCCCCGATATACTCCACGCTGCTCTGTGCCCTGCTTTCGCCGGTCAGAATCAAAATCTCTTCCATGCCGGAATCCGCAATCACCTGCATCTCATGTTCAATCTGCTCCATGGTAAGCTTCATACGGTGGATGTGGTTATAGCAGTTAAAACCGCAGTAAACGCAGTAGTTTTCACAGTAATTGGCAATGTACAAAGGCGTAAACAGGTAAACCGTGTTTCCAAAATGCTTGCTGGTTTCCAGCCGTGCTCTCTGGGCCATTGTCTCCAAAAATGGCTCTGCTGCAGGAGACAGCAGTGCCTTAAAATCCTCCACCGAGCAGGTTTCATGCTCCAGCGCAGCTTTTACGTCCTTGGCGGTATAAATGCTGTAGTCAAAGCCGTTCATCTGCTCCAGGACGGTTTTGCAGATATCCGAATCGATTTGCTCCATACCGGGCAGATATTCCATATGATTTTTTCGGAAAGAGGGATCTGTCTCCAGTCTGTGCTTTTTTTCAAGGGCTGCCGGAGAAAGATACTCCGAATCCACAAAAAACTGATTTTCCATTGCTTTTTCCCTCTCAGTTCCGCAAAAATCCGGTCAGAGGATCGGAAGCGGATGCGCCCCGCACCAGCACTCTGCCAAGGCCCGACAGGTATGCTTTCCGTCCGGCTTCAATGGCCTGCCGGAAGGCCGCCGCCATAAGGGGCAGATCCCCGGCGGTTGCCAGTGCCGTATTGGCCATAATGGCAGCTGCGCCCATTTCCATGGCTTCGCATGCCTGAGAGGGTCTGCCGATGCCGGCATCCACAATCACCGGCACTTCGATTTCATCCACAAGGATCTGGATAAACTCCCGGGTGGCAAGGCCCTTATTGGAGCCGATGGGAGATGCCAGAGGCATTACCGTTGCCGCACCGGCACTGACAAGATCCCGCGCC
>RCNI01000706.1_pt1 | contig 19975 bp, 23 predicted proteins | sample 2041151 | NCBI WGS metagenome assembly RCNI01 (sample SAMN09708214, study PRJNA481090) | feces metagenome | isolation source: feces | place: Antarctica: Albino Rookery | reverse complement strand
ATTCGGCAATGACGGGAATTTTTTTGTATTCCTTCATCTCGGCCGCAACCTTTGCGGAGTCCACGACAATCTCGGCGTGAAAGATCTTCTGCTCGATGCGCTCGTCGAAGTTGTCGCTTACGGCACCCACGAACATACCCTGTGTGAGGTTGGCAATCTTGCTGGCGGGTATGAGGCTGTCCAACTGTGTGTTGATGGACATGGAGGTGTCATTGCGGCTGATGGTCATGTTCTGTCGTTTCTGGAGTATTTTCCCGAATCGCTCCGAGAGGGTTCTTGCCGTCTCTCCGACCACCTGACCGCTGAAGATATTGCCCACGGTGTTCTGTATCACGCGGCTTTCCTTGTCTCCGTAATCACGGGTAAGCTGACTGAAGTCCTGGAAGCCGAGACATACAGCCACCTTGTTGCTTCGAGCCGTGGCGATGAGGTTGTCCAATCCTCGGAAGTAAATCGTGGGCAGCTCGTCGATGATGACCGAGGATTTCAGCTGCTTTTTCTTGTTGATCAGTTTCACGATACGGCTGTTGTAAAGCCCCAGTGCGGCCGAATAGATGTTCTGGCGGTCGGGATTGTTTCCCACCACAAGGATTTTCGGCTCCCGGGGATTGTTGATGTCCAGCGAGAAGTCGTCACCTGTCATCACCCAGTAGAGGGCCGGCGAAATCATTCTCGAAAGTGGAATCTTGGCACTTGCAATCTGCCCCTGCAGCTGATCCTGGGCATTGGATTCCCATGCGTCCATAAACGGGCTGAGGTAGTTTTCCAGTTCGGGATACGAGGTCAGTATGGGGAAAATCTGCGCATAGGGACGGTTCAGAAATTCTATCGCATGGGGAAAGGTGCAATACCTGCCGCCTTCGACGATTTTGAGATACCATATTATGGCCGCCAGAAGAATGATGGGTGATTCCACGAAGAAGTCGCCCTGTTTCTGTATCCAGCTGCGGTTCAAGTTGAGCATGATGGTGTAGGCGGACTCGTAGGCATCGGAGATGTCGGACATGAAGTCGGGATTGATGGGGTTGCATCGGTGGCTGCGTCTGGGGTCATCGAAGTTTATCACATAGAATAAGGGTTTGACCTCATAGTTGTCGGAGTGCTTCAACAGATGGTTGTAGGCGATTTCCGACAAGTCGGGAAACTTGTAGTCGTAGATATACATGGCAAATGATTTCTCAATCTGCTGCTTGATGAAATTATTGACCACGGCATACGACTTGCCGGAACCAGGTGTGCCCAATACGATGGTGGCACGGAAAGGGTTCACCACATTTATCCAGCCGTTGTTCCACTTTTTGTTATAATAGAAACAGGTCGGCAGGTTGACGGAGTATTCATTCTCCATCAGTCTTGTCTCCTGCATGAAGCTCTCGTTCTCCACGTTGAACACATCGTCCATCAGATTGTTCTTCAGCAAGCGACTCATCCACGTACCACCCATCAGCATCAGGATATAGCCGGCAGACAAGGTGAACATATACAGCACTGCACCATGCGGGAGGTCGAGCAACACGGGATTCAGAAAGAACAGCACGAACCCGAAAAACAACACCACCGATATTTTCGTCCAGGTGATTTTCTCATCCTTTACTCCCTTTGTCCCGAAACAGGACAACCCGAGAAACAACACAATGAACAGTTTGGTCCATAGCATGGAGGAAAACAGCCCGGTATTCCTCTGGAAGTTCATCAGTGTCCTGTCCACCAGTACCACCGCGAAGTCCCATTCCTTCAACGCACCGTAACAGAACCAGTAACAATGCACCAGCATAAAAACTACGGAAATGGCACGCATAAAGTCCATGACTTTGGCCAATCCTCTCAAATCATCTTCCTGCGACATAATTCATTCCAATTTATTGTGATTATCTTCCTCGTTTCATTTTTCCGGAGTACAGGCGGCGCATCTTCTTCTGGAATGCCAGCTCCTTGTAGTCGATGCCTTGCGCGTTGTGGGCATCAAGCAACCCCTCCGTCATTCCGGCAATCAGGTCATCACCACGGTTCTCCTTTTCCGGCAGCGACTGGGTGTTTTCTTCGGTCTTGCGGAAAGGATTTTCGCCCGTGCCGTTGAAATACTCGTTGAACACGGAAGCGGAATATCCCTTGCCGAGCCGTGAGCCGTTGGCGATAATTCCGTTTCTGTCGTCAATGAAAGTGATACCGTATATCCTCCCTGCTTCGTTCTCACGGAACAATACGGACATGCCCATCCTGTCCATAAAGCGGACAAACTCCTTCCGGTCGGGATTTTCCCGCATCGCCAGCCTGACGGCTTTGCGCAGGTTAGCACGATACGGCGCAAATTCATCCTTAAACGCGTCCATCCGGCTTTTCAGGGCGTTGTGTCCGAAACCTCTGCCGAGCTCTCCGGCTTCTACCGGCACGGTCTGTTTCCGTCCCTGGTCATCGGTGACGGAATAGACAATGCCTTTATAGATGCGTCCTCCCTTTTCTTTCCCGACCTCTTCGGCCACCATGTTGTACCGCGCAAGTATGGCATTGAGTTCGCCCATGGACTGGAAGCGGTAACGATCCAATACGGCGGCCACCGTTCCCATAATCTTCCGCTTTACCGTTCCGTCAGCCATGTCGGTCTTCTGTAAATCTTCGGAACGTCTCTTTATTTTTTCACCGTCACTCGGCATGAGTTTCCACATCTGCTCTATGAGTCTTGTTATCCGTTTGCTCCGCCTGTGTTCGAAACTGTCGTTAATTTTCCGTCCTTCGGAGTCCACACGCAGGGAAACGATGTGTATATGCTCCCGGGCGATGTCGTTGTGTTTGAAAACGATGTAGGGCTGATTGCCATATCCGAGCTGTTCCATGTAACAGGAGGCAATCCTTGTCAGCTCCTCATCCGTGAGCCGGTCATCGGGGTGCGGATTGAGTGAGACATGGAAAACCGGCTTTCGGGTACGCATTCCCGACGGCAACATCAGTTGCATCTCTTCCAACGTCCTCTCCAGAGAGGTGTTGCCTTGGGAATCGAGACTTAGTCCGGAGGAGAGAAGCACCTGTGCCTGTCCGGCCGCCACCTTCTTGAAGTTGTAGCCGAGTACTCCGCCGAGGTTGGCCGTCGCGCTTATTTTTGCAACCATCGCTGTCTCATTTCTTCGGCAAGGGCCGTGGATTTGTCCAATTGCTCCTGCAATTTATCGGTGCTGTTCTCCAGTTTTTGAAGCAGCGTATGCGCCACTTTTGCCGAGTGGTAGCTGTTTATCGCCCGCACGGTCTGGTTGTAAAGCCCCCCGATTTTACGGATCTGTGCGTTTATTTCCGTCAGTTTGTAACAAAAATCCACGGAGGCTTTGTCCACCGTAATGACTTTGAATGGTTTTGCAAATATTCTTGCGCGTATGAAAGCGGAGCGGTTTCTTGCACCGGAGTGTTCATACAGAGCGTGAAAATCCGAATTTTCCTGCTCTGTCAGCCTGATATAATATCGGTAAGACGGTGTGGCGGCTTTCTTGTTCATATCCCTTATTTATTGTTGTAACTGCGACTTTGGAGCAGTCCCGCCCTCCGCACGGAGCAAGGTCTTTTGTCGGACAAAACGGAGTTTGTCGGACAAAAACACACCTTGCCAACAGATAGCGGTAAAACGGGAGAAGCCGTTGCCTTCTGTCCGACTATCCTCGGAAAGCCAGCGCGGGGAGGAACGGGCTCCGCCGCAAAGTTACCTGCTTTATTTCAAAGCGTTGGCATCTTCGGATTACATCATTTTCCCATCTTTTACCCTCTGTTCTGCGAGGGTGCATCTGCAAACATTTTTACTTGTTTATTTGCAAACGGAATTGCAGAATGAACGACAAAAACGCATGCCGACAAATCTGCAAACAAACAAGTCGGCATGCCGACTTGCCGACAAAACGACACGACGACAAACACACAAAAGAATATGCAAACAGGAAAAGAAACAGACAGAGAGATCCGCATCGGTTTCGGCTCGCAAAAAGGCGGGGTCGGCAAGAGTACCATTGCCGAAGTTCTGGCCGGCTACCTGTATTACGAGAAAGATGTCCGTCTGCTCGTGGTGGACTGCGACTATGCCCAGCACAGTTTCTACCGTCTGCGTGAAAGAGACAAGGCGGCCGTGGAGGGCAGTGCGGCCTTGCAGGAGAAGTTGAAAGCTTACATCCGCAAGACGGGCAAGCGTTCCTACCGCATACTGAAGGCGAAACCCGGGGAGGCTTTGCACACGGCCGACAGTTATCTGTCCGCACACCCCGGGGAGGGCATCTCCGTGGTGTTGTTTGACCTGCCGGGCCGTTCCGACAGTTCGAAGCTGCTCACCTTGGCTCTGGAGATGGATTATATCATCTCGCCGATAGAGGCCGACCTGCAATCCCTGGCTTCGAGCATGGCCTATGCCGTCACCATCAGGGATATGGGCGTGATGCTCTCGGGAAGCCGTATCCGGCAGATTTTCATGTTGTGGAACAAGGTGGACCGCCGCGTCAATCCGCGCATCATGGAGTGCTACGACAAGGAGATTGCCGACCGGCGTCTCGGACTGCTGGCCACACGCCTGCCGCGTTCGGTGAGATTCAGCCGGGAGATTTCCATGAATACGGGCGGTATCTTTCGCTCCACCTACATGGCTCCGGAGAAGGAGCTGCTCTCGGACAGCGGCATCGACCTGCTGGCCGAGGAATTGATAACCCTGCTCAAACTCAAAACCTATGGAGAAGAGTAGCGCAAGAGATATTCTCGAGGCCCGCATCCGACAGATGGCCGACGGACCCGCGGCGGACAATGATTTTTCGTTGGAGGATTTCGATCCTGCTCCCTCCGACGACGGAACGGAAGTCTCTCGCCCGATACGGACGACGAAAAAGGAGACCCACCGAAGCCGCAGAGAGAAACCGGAAGTGCTGACGATTGAAACCTACGAACAGCTGTTCCTCTCCAACCGTCCGATTGACTACAGGACATCGTTCCCCATCAACAAAAGCACGCTGGATATTCTCCGCAAGGTTTTGCGGGATATGGAGAGCCGCACATCGTTGTCGTCCTTCATCGACAACATTCTGCTCCACCATCTCCAGACCTACCGCGCCTTGATCAACAAGGCCACGGAAGAGAAACTCCGCCAACCGACCATACCCAATATTTGAAGCCTATGAACACGACTCTGGTTATCCTCATCATGGCTGCGGCCCTGCTGAATATCCTCCTGCTCCTGCGTCAGTCCTTCCTCGAAAACAAGGAGAAGGGGGCTCAACCCGAAGCGGCCGTCCCCCGACAGGAAATATCCGTCATGGGACGGACAAAGACCCGTCTTGCGGCCAAGATGCCTTCTCCTTCCCCCTCTTGTGAGACCGTCCGTGCGGAGCCGACTAAGACCCCCGACGAGGGCAGTCCTGAAATCGGAGCGGAGTTTTACCCCGCCACGGACGAAATCGACGATGACGATATCGAGGTGGAGGAGTTGCTGGCCGCGGCCGGAGGGGATATCCGTCCTGACGACACGGACCTCGTCGCACGGGAAATCGCCGCCTTGCAGAAAGCACACAACAGCGACACTGTTCCCGAGGTGGAGACCGCCACGGTTCGCACCGCCCTCTCGAAACTCGACGGCAGCGAGTTCCTGCGTCTGTTGAAGGAGAACGAAGAAAAGGCCGAGCGGCGGAACCGGGAACTGCTGCGCCTGATCAGGGAGCAGGAGCAAGCCATGCCCGATCCTCCACCTGCCGTCGCCACGTCCCAAGATGACCTGTCCCTCGAAGATTTTTTATAAACACATCAACATATCAAGTATGAAACAGAAAATTTCACTTTCCATGTTCCTGTTCTGCATGGCAATTTCGGGAGCATATGCACAAGGCAACGGTCTGGCGGGCATTCAGGAGGCCACCCAGATGATTACCTCGTATTTTGACCCAGCCACCCAGCTGATTTACGCCATCGGTGCTGTCGTGGGACTCATCGGAGGGGTCAAGGTCTACAACAAGTTCTCCAGTGGAGACCCCGACACCTCGAAGACCGCCGCGTCGTGGTTCGGAGCGTGCATTTTCCTGATTGTGGCGGCCACCGTCCTCCGTTCATTCTTCCTGTAAGGTCATGGCCCGCTGGGAAGTCAATAAAGGGGTGGGACGGTCGGTCGAATTCAAGGGACTCAAAGCCCAGTATCTGTTCATCTTCGCCGGAGGTTTGCTTGCCGTGTTCATTCTGACGGTCATACTCTACCTCTGCGGTGTGAACCAGCTGCTGTGTCTTGTCCTGTGCCTTGCGGGGTGTACGCTCGTGGTGTGGCAGACCTTCTCGATGAACCGCCGTTACGGACAGTACGGTCTGATGAAACGCGCCGCCCGGAGTTATCACCCCGGTTTTCTGGTGAACCGCAAGACGGTATTCCATCTGTTAAAAAACAGACGATATGATCAACAAGCATAGAGTTTCCACTTTGGAACAGAAGTTTCCGCTCCTTGCCGTCGAGGACAATTACATCATCTCCAAGGGTGCGGACATCACGGCGGCCTTCCGTGTCGAGATGCCGGAGCTGTTCACCATCACGGGTGAAGAGTATGAATCCATGCACTCCACGTGGCACAAGGCCATCAAGGTTCTTCCCGATTTCTGCATCGTCCACAAGCAGGACTGGTTTATCACGGAAAAGTACGAGGCCCGTACCGGCGACCCCGACATGGGCTTTTTCAGCCGTGCCAACGAGCTGCATTTCAACGAACGTCCGTTTCTGAATCACAGCGTATATCTGTTCATCACCAAGACCAACCGTCAGCGAATGATGCAACAGAGCAATTTCTCGACCCTGTGCCGGGGCAATATCCTGCCGAAGGAGTTGCAGGAGGGGGAGACGACGATGGTGTTCCGTGAGGCGGTCGAGCAGTTCATGCACATCATGAACGTGTCGGGGTATTTCACCCTGACACGTCTGACCTCCGCCGACATCGCAGGAGACGGGGACAGGCCGGGGGTGCTGGACCGTTACTTCACCCTGTGCGGTGAGCGCCACGCCTCGTTGGAGGACATCACGCTGGGGACCGGGGAGGTGTGTGTCGGCGACAATATCCTCTGCCTGCATACGCTTTCCGATACGGACGACCTGCCGGCGAAGGTGTCGACGGACATCCGCTACGAACGTCTGTCCACCGACCGCTCGGACTGCAAGCTGTCGTTCGCCTCTTCTGTGGGTCTGCTCTTGTCGTGCAACCACATCTACAACCAGTACATCTTCATCGACAACAGTGCCGAGAACCTCAGCCGGTTCGAGAAGCAGGCCCGCAACATGCACTCGCTTTCCAAGTACAGCCGTGCCAATCAGATCAACAAGGAGTGGCTGGAGGAGTATATGAATACGGCCCATTCCCAGGGACTGACCTCCGTGCGGGCGCATTTCAACGTGCTGGCGTGGAGTGATGACCGCGAGGAACTGAAACACATCAAGAATGATGTCGGCTCCGCCCTTGCCATGATGGAGTGCAAGCCGCGCCACAACACGGTGGATACGGCGACACTCTATTGGGCGGCCATGCCGGGCAATGAGGCGGATTTTCCGTCGGAGGAGAGTTTCTATACGTTTATCGATCCGGCGTTGTGTTTCTTCACGGCCGAGACCAACTACAAGGACTCCCTGTCGCCTTTCGGCATCAAGATGGTGGACCGTCTCAGCGGCCGTCCCGTTCATCTGGATATCTCCGATCTGCCGATGGAGCGGAATGTGATAACCAACCGCAACAAGTTCATTCTCGGGCCTTCGGGCAGCGGAAAGAGCTATTTCACCAACCACATGATACGCCAGTATTACGAGCAGGGCACTCATGTGCTGATGATCGACACGGGCAACTCCTACAAGGGTCTGTGTGAACTTATCCATCTGAAAACCAAAGGAGAGGACGGCATATACCTCTCCTACGAGGAGGACCGCCCCATTTCGTTCAATCCTTTTTATGTCGAGGACGGTGTCTTCGACATTGAGAAGAAAGGCAGTATCAAGGCCCTGATCTTCACCTTGTGGAAACGCGAGAACCAGTCTCCCGAGAAATCCGAGGATGTACTTTTGGACCGGGCCATTGCCCTCTATCTGGAGCGGATACGAAGCGACAGAAGCATCAGACCGTGTTTCAATACCTTCTATGAGTTTATGGACGGGGAGTTCCGCCGGTATCTGGAGGCGGAGAACATCACCAAGGAGTACTTCGACCTGTTCAACTTCCTGCTGGTCCTCGGCCCCTACTACAAGGGAGGTATCTACGATTTCCTGCTCAACTCCGACAAGCAGCTCGATTTGCAGACCAAACGCTTCATTGTCTTCGAGTTGGACAACATCAAGGAGAATCCCACGCTGCTCTCCATTGTGACCATCATCATCATGGAGACCTTCATCAGCAAGATGCGCAAGCTGAAGGGCATCCGCAAGATGATTCTTCTGGAGGAGGCTTGGAAGGCCATCAGCAAGGAGGGTATGGCCGAATACCTGCGCTATTTGTTCAAGACGGTGCGCAAGTTCTTCGGCGAGGCGGTTGTCGTGACGCAGGAGGTCGATGACATCATCAACAGTCCCATTGTCAAGGAGAGTATCATCAATAACTCCGATTGCAAGATTCTGCTCGACCAGCGCAAATACATGAACAAGTTCGACATCATTCAGAACATTCTCGGACTGACGGAAAAGGAGCGTTCCCAGATATTGTCGATCAATCAGAATCTCGATTCCCGTCGCAGGTACAAGGAGGTGTGGATAGGACTTGGCGGCACGCAGTCGGCCGTCTACGGCACGGAGGTGAGTGCCGAGGAGGATATTGCCTACAGTACTGAGGAGAAGGAGAAGGTCCGACTTTATGCGGCTATGGAGAAGTACGGCGGCAACATCGAACTGGCCATTCGGCATCTGGCCGATGAAAAACGTGCCCGCCAGCATACAACAGGTAATTAAAAAACAAAGTCTATGAAACTCAGAATCATTCTTTTCACAGGGGTGGCATTGCTGTCTACAGGCACTCTGTGGGCCCAGTGGGTCGTTTCCGACCCGACCAACTTTGCCGGCAACATTGCCAACACGGTAAAGGAGATTGCCACGGCGTCGAAAACCGTGGAGAACACGATGAACAGCTTTCGGGAAATCGAAAAGGTGTATAATCAGGGCAAGAAGTATTACGATGCCCTGCGGGCGGTCAAAACGCTGGTGGCCGATGCCTACAAGGTGAAGCAGACCATTCTGATGGTCTCCGAAATCTCCGGGATATATGTCAATTCCTACAAGAAGATGCTTTCCGACAAGCATTTCACACCCAAGGAACTCAATGCCATCGCCTTCGGTTACTCCAAGTTGCTGGAGGAGAGCTGCGAGATGCTGAAAGAGCTGAAAACCGTGGTGAACCCCTCTGCGCTGTCGATGACCGACAAGGACCGCATCGACCTCATTGACCGTGTTTACAGAGATGTCAGGCAGCACAAGAACCTTGTCTGCTACTACACGAACAAGAATATTTCGGTCAGTTACCTGCGTTCTCTGAAAGCGGGCGATACCCAACGGGTGCTTGACCTCTACGGCACGGCGGTCGACAGATATTGGTAAACACGAAAACAGTTGCATTATGGATGTCGCCAATTTACACGGAATATTGCGGGAACTCTACACGGAGATGATGCCGCTGTGTGCCGATATGGCAGGCGTGGCAAAGGGCCTTGCCGGACTGGGTGCGTTGTTTTATGTCTCCCTGCGCGTATGGTTCGCCCTGGCCAGAGCGGAACCCATCGACGTGTATCCGCTGTTGCGTCCCTTTACGCTGGGGATCTGTATTCTTTTCTTTCCGACCATCGTGCTCGGCTCGATCAACGGACTACTTTCGCCCGTGGCGGAGGGTTGCCATTCCATCGTGGAGTCGCAGACCTTCGACCTCAAGAAGTACAAGGAGCAACGCGACCAACTGGAATATGAGGCCCTGATGCGTAATCCCGAGACGGCCTATCTGGTCTCCGACGAGGAATTCGACCGCCAGCTCGAAGAGTTGGGCTGGTCGCCCTCCGACATGGCCACGATGGTGGGCATGTACTACGACCGCACCATGCACAATACCAAGAGGGCCATCGCTGACGGATTCCGCTCGCTGCTGGAAATGTTGTTCGAGGGCGTGGGTCTGGTTATCGACACCGTCCGCACCTTTTTTCTGGTGGTGTTGTCCATTCTCGGACCTATTGTCTTTGCCTTTGCCACATGGGAGGGGTTGCAGAGTTCGCTGGCCGTATGGATCAGCCGCTACATCTCCGTCTATCTGTGGCTTCCGGTGTCTGACATTTTCTCGGCCATGCTCACCAAGATTCAGATTCTCATGATGCAGAGTGACATCGAGGCCCTGCAGGACCCGACATTCGTCCCCAACATGAGCAATTCGGTCTATATCGTCTTTCTGCTTATCGGCATCATCGGCTTCTTCACCGTTCCCACGGTGGCCGGCTGGATTGTGGAAGCCGGGGGCGGTGTGGGCAACTACGGGCGGAGCATCAACACGGCCTCGCAGTCCGCAGGTCGGGGGGCCATGAGCGGCGGCAAGGGCGCGGCTGCGGCAGGAGGTGCCCTTGTCGGCAATGTCGGCGGACGCATCAGAGGCTCACTCATCAAGAACTAACATCACACGACTATCATTATGGACTTCAAATCATTGACAAACATCGAGACATCGTTCCGGCAGATCAGGATGTATATTTTCCTGTTCGCCCTCTTCTGCACCGTGGTGTCGGTCTGTGCCGTTGTCGCCTCGTTCTCTTTTGCAAGGGAGCAGCGCGAGAAGATTTATGTTCTCGACAACGGCAAATCGCTTATCCTCGCCCTGTCGCAGGATGCGGCGGCCAACCGTCCTGTGGAGGCACGGGAGCATATCCGCCGTTTCCACGAGCTGTTCTTCACGCTGGCTCCCGACAAGTATGCGATAGAGAGCAACATGAAGAGGGCCTTCATGCTCTCGGATAAGAGTCCCTACAATTATTACAAGGACCTTGCGGAAAAGGGATACTACAACCGTATCATCTCCGGCAACATCAACCAGCGGATAGAAATCGACTCCATCTGCTGCGACTTCAATACCCACCCCTACAGGGTTACCACTTTCGCACGGCAGTTTATCGACCGAAGCAGCAATATGACCATACGTTCGTTGGTGACCGAGTGTGAGCTGGCCAACTCCGTACGTTCGGACAATAATCCGCAGGGATTCACCCTCGGTAAATTCGTCGTCCAGGAAAACAGGGATTTGCAAATCATTAAAAAATAAGCGTCATGAAGATTTTCAAGAACATGGGCGACCGTCTGCGCAGCCGATGCGACGGTCTGAACCCCGGACAACGCAGGCGTGTTGTCCTCCTTCTTTCCATTCTCTACCTGATACTGACCCTTGCGGTCCTGCTCTCGGCGTTTCTGCCCGACGGCGACCGGCCGGAAGAGGAGCATGTCCGTTCGTTTGAGGGAAGCGGACTCCTGCAGGATTCGCCGGTGATGCCCGAACTTCTGTATGACGAACCATCAAACACCGCCGACCATGAGCAAGCCGATTAACGAACTGTTGAAAAACGAAAAGGTGAAGCGCAGTATCGTTTTCGCCTCATTGGGTGTGTTGTTCGCCGCCTCCATGTATCTGATTTTTGCACCCTCCGGGAGCGATGCGGAGAAAGAAGAAGCCGGCGCGGGCATCAATTCCACCATTCCGCAGGCCGTGGAGCATCATCTTACGGACGACAAGCTGAAGGTCTATGAATTCAACACCGAAGAGAAAGAGCAGGAGCGGGAAAAGGCCATCGGAAGTCTTGCCGGTCTCCATGAAACGGACATCGAACAGCAGAAGTTGCTCGGGGAGCCTCCCGCGGAGAAGTATGCGGCTGATAACCATATTGACCGCTCCGTGCAACAGTATCGGGAGACCACTGAAGCCCTCGTCTCGTTCTACGACAGCGGCCATGATGCGGAGAAGGAGGAGATGCAGGCGGAAATCGAACGGTTGAATGACCGGATACATGAGATGGAGAACAACCGCAACGGGGAGGACGACCAGCTCGCCCTGTTGGAAAAGTCCTACCAGATGGCCGCAAAGTATCTGCCGATAAACCACTCCGGCTCCGCGGCATCGGCCCACGAGCAGCAAAATGGTGAGAGTCACAAGGAAGAGCCGGCCTTCGAGGTACTGCCGGACCGCAAGCCGATTGTCTCGTCACTGCACGATGTGCCGTTTGCGGCGGAGTATTCCGAGGAAAGGAATACGGGCTTTCTCTCGGCCTCTTCCACTTGCGATACGGGGTTGAAGAACACCATCTCCTGCAAGGCGGACAGGACGGTTACCATAAGGGACAACGAAACGATACGGTTGCGTCTGACGGAGTCGGTCCGTATCGGTGGAGTCCTCCTGCCCGAGAACTCGTTGCTGACCGCACGCAGCAGACTGTCGGGCAACCGCATGAAGCTGCTCGTCACCTCCATCGAGGTCGATGAGCACCTCTTTCCCGTAAAACTTTCTGCATACGACATGGACGGATTGGAGGGGGTGTTCATTCCCGGTTCGGAGGAGGGCGACGCTCTCAAGGAACTCGGAGCCGATGTAGGAGGGTCGATAGGCACGAGTTTCACCTTCTCGTCTTCGGCCAAAGATCAGATTGTCTCCGATGCGGCGCGTGGTCTGATGCAGGGGGCGTCGAATTACATCACCAAGAAGATACGCACCGTAAAGGTGACCATCAAGGGCGGACACCGACTGATGCTGCTGCCTGCCAGATAATCGCTTACCAACCTTAAAATCAATGAGAACATGAGAAAATTTATCTTGTCGGCGGTATGTATTGCCGCTTGCGGAGTCTACGCCGTACAGGCACAGGCGAGTGCCGATTCCATCTCCTCGGGAGACCTTTATCAGGGTATGAGCCGTTCGGTGCCTTCCGGGCGTGTCATCGTCCCTTATGGCTTGGAGGTGACCTTCGAGAAAACGGTGCATCTGATATTCCCGGCACCCATACGCTATGTCGATTTGGGGTCGTCGAACATCATAGCAGGAAAGGCCGACGATGCGGAGAACGTGCTTCGGGTAAAGGCCGCCGTCCGTGATTTTGAAACGGAAACCAATCTCGGGGTCATCTGCGATGACGGAAGTTTCTACTCCTACAACGTGAAATATGCCCGCGAGCCGCAGAAACTGAGTGTCGAAATGAAGGATTTTCTGCATTCGGGAGCAGGCAACCTGCCCGTAAACAGAGCGGACATCTACTTCAAGGAGCTGGGCAACGAATCCCCCGTGCTGGTCAGGCTGGTGATGCAGACCATCTACCGAAACGACCGTCAGGAGTTCCGACATATCGGTGCGCGGCACTTCGGAATACAGTTCCTGCTGAAGGGACTCTATACACACAACGGTCTGCTGTACTTCCATACCGCCATTCGCAACAATACCGCCATGCCCTACAATGTGGATTTCATCACCTTCAAGGTGGTGGACAAGAAAGTGGTGAAGCGCACGGCCATTCAGGAGCGCATACTTCCACCTTTGAGGGCCTACAATCAGGTCGCATGGGTCGGAGGCGGACGGCAGGAGCGCAGTGTCCATGTCTTGGAGCAGTTCACCCTGCCGGAGGACAAACGGCTCGAAGTGACGCTGTATGAGAGAAACGGAGGGCGGACACTGACATTCTATATGGAGAATGAGGACCTTGTCCGTGCCGAAAATATCGACAACCTGAAACTCAGATTCTGATGAGACGCATTTTGTTTGTCCTGATGGCATTGGCGGCCTTTGCCGCCACAGCCGATGCCCAGCGTCTGCTCCCCGCACAAAAGGGATTGGAAATCGAGGGCGGAGTGCCTGTGCAGAAGCACGGCATGTTCTCCGATGGAGGATATTCCCTCCGACTCGGCGGCATGAAGTATATGAAACACTACCATTATTACCTTTTCGGAGCGGATTTCGTACAGCAGTATTACCGCTATGGGCAGATGAAGATTCCCGTGCGCAACTATACGGCCGACGGAGGGTGTATGTTCCATCTGCTGTCCACGCCGGGAAAGGGTTTCGGGGTCTATGGCGGAGTGTATGCCCTGCTCGGATATGAGGAGGTGAACGATGGAAAACACCAGCTCCGTGACGGAGCCTGTCTCGAAGCCCGTGACGGTTTTGTCTATGGCGGCGGCGTGCAGCTCTCCATGGAGGGGTTTGTCTCCGACCGTTTTGTCCTTTTTGTCAAGGCAAGGGGGCATTTGCTCGGCGGCACGGATCTGGATTTGTTCCGGCCTGCGCTGAATTTCGGTATTCGTATCATCCTGTAAACAACAACCTATGAACAGCATGCTCAAAATACTTTGCACGACTTTGGTCGGTATTCTGTCGCTGACCGCCTGCGACAACGAATTGGAGGTGACGCAGTCCTTCCCTTTTTCCGTGGAGACGATGCCCGTCCCCAAAGAGATTCGTCAGGGCGGGACGGTGGAAATCCGATGTACGCTGAAAGCGCAGGGCTATTTTTCGGGAACGCACTACACCCTGCGATATTTCCAGTATGACGGTGAAGGAGACCTCCGTCTGGAGCGCTACCTCCTGCCGATGATTCCCAATGACCGCTACCTGGTCGAGAAAGGCGACTTCAGACTCTATTACACTTCACGCTGTACCGAACAGCAACATCTCGAAGTCGTTTTTGAGGACAATCACGGACAGTCGCAGGTGATCAAACTGGATTTCAAAGACCGACGTCACTATCCCGGCTCTGGAAAAAACCGAAAGGCAATAATGACATCTTCGTCATCGGTCTATCGGAGATAAACCGATTATAAATCATATGTCACCTTGTTGCAATCTTGTAACAAGGTGATATTATTTTGCTGTCAATCGGTCTATTCTTTGTAATAATTTATTTTCCAATACAGGTATTATTATTTCATTTTCAATATATATCGCAAGTTTACCATTTACCATGTCCTTTAATGTGTCTGGGTTAGACCAATCCCACCAATTTCCGTTACTGCCACGCAAATATGCCCATCCAAAAGGATATTCTGAAGTGGAAACACCTTCTTCCCAAAACTTATGTACTTCACATAATTGATTTTTTGTTACCTGTGGCTTATTATACTCACGTTGCCTTATTCCATAAAATACGCCGCCAGAACCATTGTGTTTGTCCGCTCCAATGTATATCGCCCAATTTTCAGATAATTTAGGATTGTAAAAGGTTATATAGCACTCGTTGCATAACGACCAAATACCTTCATCATAATCAAAAAGAAGGCCATGCTGTTTCGCAATATTTTCCAAATCCAATACAAATTTTTTTCGTATTTCTGTTGTAATATTCCATTGGTTGGAAATAATATCTAATGCTGATTCTACATATTCTGCGGAAGTAGTTATTTTTACAATTTCATTCAAACTGTCGGTATCCATAATATTCATAAGCATTTTCAAGTTGGTAATATATTGTCTTATAGTTTCTCTGACAAGAGGATAACAAGAAGACAATTCAACACATCGACCAAGCCATTTCAATATGGTTGTCCGATACGAAATACATTTATATTCTACATTCTTATTTCCTAATGATTTAGCTTCGGCCTGTTTTCCTTCCAAAGTCAGATATAACAAATTAGATTTCAATCCATTATCTTTTGCGTAATTGCTATAACGTAACAACTGATTTTTTTGGTCTTCTGCATAGATCTTATTTTCAATGATTATTGCATTTTTGAATTTATCAATAATCAATATGTCAATGATTCCTCCTTTTGTGCAATCTTCAGACCTATAGCCGATATGAAACTCTGTTTTGACCACAGTCGACTGGTAATCAAAATGGACATCCAGACCTGCGTATTCTACGAATGCTTTCAGAAATAACGTATTCAATCCATGTGAGCCATTGGGATTTAATAATTCTGCAATAAACGGAGTATGTAATTTTGCTTCAAATCTTGATAATTTCAATATCTCAAAGACATTGAAATTTTCCCCTCGTTTTTCTTTTTCCAATAAGATGGCGTTGGCACGCGATGTTACCAATTTTGTTGTATTTAACAAACTTACAAGTTTATCCATAACATAATATTTTTAACTGTTCCGCACATTATCAAATTGTACGGACACAGCTATATGGAAAATATTTCTGTAATCTGCCTTTTCAACCACAAGACGGCAGCCACCTTACGGACTTGTGCCAGCCGCACCATAAGCGACTTGTCCATGCGGGTGGAAATCATATTATATTTCAGTTGCAGGACATCAATGGTTCTACAATTCTGATATGCTCCTCGTTGAAATTGAGTTCCATTATTTCACAACTACAAAGATATAATTCTTTTTCAATGCATTTGCAAAAAAAAGCGAATACAAAATTCGCTATTGAAATTTAGCCGTACCGCACATTCTCACAATGTGGGATACGGCTTTCTGCCCTCCGCGAGAAGTCCTGTCCCCGGATTTTTGCTACTTTTTGTGCCGCTCCAGCTCACTGTAAAAAGTAGCCGACGGATTGCTCCGCCGGCCGGTCTTCGTGAGGTGGTGATGTCTGTTCTCATGATTGTTGTTTTACGCGGTTAGTCTTTGTCGGATAAGTTCGGCATGGTCGTTGACCAGTCGGACTATCCTTTGGTGGTATTCGGTCTGTCGGTTGCATACCCCTCTGCTTTGTATCACCTCCAGTGTGTCCAGCGATACCTCGACAGTTTCAATCCGTCGGCCGTCCATGCTTGCCGAAAGTATGAGCGAGTTCTCCTTCAGATAGTAGGCATTGGCGAATACGCAATGGTGCATCTCCCTGCCTTCCTCCATATATTCGGCAACGCTCTCCAAAACCTTCACCTCTATCTTGCCGTCAGAGAAGGATATGCCGAAGAATTTACCTTTCAGTGCTTGGAATTTCCGCTCGTCCTCCAATGCCTTTCTCCGCTCCTCCTGCCGTTGGCGTTCTATTTGAGCCGTGCGGCGGTGTACCCACTTGTCGTGTTCGGCATGCAGGTCTGACGGACAGACGTATCGGGCATTACGCGTGTCCTTGCCGAAGTGACGGAGCAGGTCGATGTAGTCGCACCACATCGAAGCGTCCCTTATGGTATAGTGATTGCGTATGCAGATTTTGAGGGCGTTCCAATACTCTTGCAGGCAGAGGGCAGACCTTACAGTGTGGCGCAACATCTCTGCCTGTCGGGTCTTTAGCAAAGTCTCTTTTCGGTTGTCGGTCAAAATGGCGGAGAACAACTCTTGAGGGGTGAGGTCGTGGAAGTCACCCTTGAAGCCGTTGCGTCTGACTTCGGGCAAGACACTCATCTTCGGATAGGTCTTGTATGCGCGGATGTCATACCCCTTGAACCCCGTGTTGCCGCGCAATTCCATCGCGCTCCCTTCCGACCACATGTCGTAATACATAGAGAACATCATTCTCAATCGGGCAATGACTTCCGCTTTGCCGTTGGGTGCCAACCACCATTGCACCACCTCATTCAAGGAGTATCGGGCAGGTTCTCCGACCTTGCAGGTCACCCTTGCCATAAAGTAGCGCACCACCTGATACCCCTTCCTTGTGGTGACGATGGCAAAGTAGGCGTTGTCCTTGAATATCCTTTTGCGGGTATCCCACATCTCAAGACTTTTTCCGCATTTGGGGCAGATGCAACCGCACACGCTCTCGGCAAGGTGATGGGTGCTTTGCCATTGGTGACCGCACTCGGTGCAGGTGATGCGGCCGCCCTTTGTCCGATGGGCATAATGGGGGAAGCAGTGCTGAAAGGCGTATGCCTCCTGCTGTCGGGTGGGGCGGGGCAGTCCGTCTGACAAACGGACCACCTCTTTCTGTAATCTTGTGCGTGCTTTCATAATCAGATGTCGAATAATGAAGGTTGGACTTGGGATTTGGGGATTGTCGGTGTGGATGTCCTCTGCACCGTTCGGGGTCGGAGTTTCCGCCGCTCCTCCTCTTGGTATTGGAGGAGGGCATTCTGTTTTGCTTCCTGCTTCTCCTCCTCGGTCAGTTCCACGGTGTGATTGACTGCGACACGGCAGTTGACTGGGGTTCCGACCTCTATCTCCTCTTCATCATAGTAGTGCATGGCCATCGAGTAGATTTCGTCATCGGCAAAGCCGTTCATGCCGCTATTATATACCTCATTCAGAATGTAGGTGATGCAGTCGTCGATGTTCTTCTTGGGGTCTGCGTATCGTCGGGCGAAGAGTTCGTCCGTGTCTGCCCTGTAGTCCAGATACTCCCGTATGGTTGCCTTGAATTGTTCCGTACCTTTCATGTCTGTTCCGTTTTTCAGAGTTGTACTATCTTTTCCACCTTGCCGTAAAGGATATTTCGGAGTGCTGTCTTGTCCGTTGCCTTGTACTCCTGCCATCGGCCGTACTGTCTGACCAAATAGGTATTCAGTACATCGGAGAAATCGAACCGCCAGCCCAATACCGGTATGGAAAACTTGAAATAGGCATTGTCGTTCACCCTGCGTGTTATCCAATTCTTCTCCTCTCGGCTTAACCTGCCGTTGTCGTTGAGTCGGGTACGGAGGATATAGGCTTGGGTTCCTTTCAACTCCTCCAACGGGCGTACCCCGCAATACACAAACTTTGTTGCAATCTCTTTCATGACCCTTCGTTTTTCTGTTTTTCAATTTCATGCGGATTTGAGAGCTGAGGGAGTTTGAGTTTCCAACCTTCGGTATCTGCCTCTCGTCTATCCGACATTTTTTTTATGCGTCTTTCGATCGCGTCGGTCGTTTTCGTTTCGGTGCAGGAAAAGGGCAGGGATTGGCAAAGGCAAGGTTTTGGCGGGAAATACAAGCCGCAGGACTGGAGATTTTCCGCCAAACCGCAAGGCCCGACCTTGCCGCAGCCCGAATCCCAGAGGTACCTTTGCACCGCAGAACGAAAATCACCGATGCGCAGGCAGGCGGAAGACAATGGAGGTAGGACGGTGAAAGAGGCAGACAAATAAACGATGGGGTAACACTTGTTTCTTCAAGAAACAACATAAAGGATTATGTTCCTGAAACAAAAGCAATAACAGATGATAAGCCTACTGAGTGATTAATTCGATTATCCGCCGATAATACTATAAAAATAGCCGTCTCATAAAGAGACGGCCATCAGTTCCTATCATTTACTCTATGAACAGCTATGCGTCTGCCGTCAATGCCTTGCGGCACCGAATGCGGGAAGTTCATTCTTCTCCATGACGAGCTGAATGATGCCGGTGAGTTCCGTGTATAGCAGGTCGTACTCCGGCTTGCTGTCGAAATCATCATCGGGTCGGTAGGCGGCTATGGCCTTGGCGATAGCCTTGTTGCCAAGGAGTATGGCAGCCAGACGTTCTGCCACCCCCTGCGGAATTTCCTCCGAAAACTCGTTCCACAGCACCTCCTCAATCATGTCATACGCCGAGAAATGAAGCCCCTTGTAAAGGACTTCATTTGCCAGCTCCTCGGCTTCGGGATACGAAGCCCCGTTTTTCAAGGCTTCGGCATAAACTCCCAAAGCCTCCTCCGAACGACTACACAGGAAGGAGTCACAGTCGCCCATCTCCGGATGGTGTCCGCTCAGATACTGCTCCAATACCGAACGGAAATAACTTGCTTCTCGTTTCATAATTATCTATAAATAGGTCAGGCTTTGAAGTAATTCGTAAATCCGTTGAACTTATCGGCCACTTGCCGCATATCCTCCTCGATTTTCTTGTTGGTGATGCGGGCGTAAATCTGCGTGGTCTTGATGTTGGTATGCCCCAGCATTTTCGACACCGACTCGATGGGAACACCTTTGCTGAGCGACATTGTAGCGAACGTGTGCCGGGCCATGTAGTAAATACAAGCCTAAGCAGGCGTAAGAGGAACATAGGTGATAAAATGGTAACTGGTTGTGAATTAATCGTTTTTCTATATTCTGCAACAGATAGAGGTAGGCAGAACTGTGTGGGATATTGAGCCCTTTCAGTTACCAAACCGTTATCCTGTTGTTTCCCGAACAAACTGAGGTAACGATTATTGGAAGATTTTTTCTCT
>RCNI01000705.1_pt1 | contig 19982 bp, 17 predicted proteins | sample 2041151 | NCBI WGS metagenome assembly RCNI01 (sample SAMN09708214, study PRJNA481090) | feces metagenome | isolation source: feces | place: Antarctica: Albino Rookery | reverse complement strand
ATGAAAGAAGCAATCAAACGGTTAGTTTAAGCTAATTTAGTAAGAAAAAAGTGTATTTTAGTTGCATATTTAATTTAAAATTATTATAATTACATCATAAAAATAGGAGGTCAAACCGATGAGTATTGAACGTAAAGAATGGGAAGGTTTTGAAGGTCGTATTTGGAAAGAAGAAGTCAATGTAAGAGATTTCATTCAAAACAACTATAAACCATACGACGGAGATGAATCTTTCTTAGCAGAGCCAACAGAAGCTACTAATAAATTATGGGGAGCTTTACAAAAATTACAGAAAGAAGAAAGAGCTAAAGGTGGAGTCTTAGATATGGAAACTGAGATTGTAACTTCAATGACAGCCTATGGTCCAGGTTACATTTCAGATGAATTAAAAGACTTAGAAACAGTTGTAGGATTACAAACTGACAAACCATTAAAACGTGCATTCATGCCTTATGGTGGAATTAAAATGGCTGAAGAAGCATGTACAACTTATGGATACCAACCAAGTGAAAAATTACATGAAATTTTCCACAAATATCATAAAACACATAATGATGCAGTATATGATGCATATACTCCTGAAATGCGTAAAGCACGTAAAAATAAAATTGTTACAGGATTACCTGATACTTATGGACGTGGACGTATCGTAGGTGACTATCGTCGTGTTGCATTATATGGTGTTGATTTCTTAATCAAAATGAAAGAAAAAGACAAAGCTAATTGTGGATGCGGAACAATGACTGATGACATCATCCGTCAACGTGAAGAATTATCTGAACAAATCAAAGCATTAAAAGAAATGAAAAAAATGGCTGAGATTTACGGATATGATATTAGCTTACCAGCAGCAAATGCTCGTGAAGCTGTACAATGGACATACTTCGCATACTTAGCAGCAATCAAAACACAAAATGGTGCTGCAATGAGTATCGGACGTGTTTCTGCATTCTTAGATATCTACTTCGAAAGAGACTTAGAAAGAGGAATCTTAACAGAATCAGAAGTACAAGAATTAGTTGACCATTTAACAATGAAATTCCGTATGGTTAAATTTGCTCGTATTCCTAGCTACAACCAATTATTCTCTGGTGACCCAGTATGGGCTACATTGGATTTAGCTGGTTTAGGAATGGACGGACGTCATATGGTTACTAAATCAGATTTCCGTTTCTTACATACATTAGAAAATATGGGTCCTTCACCAGAACCAAACTTAACTGTATTATATTCAAGTCGTTTAACAGATGAATTCAAAGATTATGCTGCTAAAATTAGTATTGACACAAGTTCAGTACAATACGAAAACGATGATGTAATGCGTCCAGTATGGGGTGACGATTATGCAGTTTGCTGTTGTGTATCTGCAACTCAAACAGGTAAAGAAATGCAATTCTTTGGTGCACGTGCAAACTTAGCTAAATGTTTATTATATGCAATCAATGGTGGTGTTGATGAAAAAACTAAAGTTCAAGTTGGACCAGAATATACACCAATTACATCTGAATACTTAGATTATGATGAAGTTATGCATAAATATGACAACATGATGGAATGGTTATGTGACTTATATGTTAACATCTTAAACTTAATCCAATATATGCATGACAAATATTACTATGAAGCAAGCCAAATGGCTTTAATTGATACTAACGTACGTAGAACATTTGCTACTGGTATCGCTGGATTCTCTCATGTAGTTGACTCTTTATCAGCAATTAAATATGCTAAAGTTAAAACAATCCGTGATGAAAGTGGATTAGTTGTTGATTACGAAATCGAAGGAGATTTCCCTCGTTATGGTAACGATGATGACCGTGCAGATGATATCGCAGTTTGGTTATTAAAAACATTCATGGAAAAAATTGAAAAACGTCATACATATCGTAATTCAGAACCAACTACTTCTATCTTAACAATCACTTCTAACGTAGTTTATGGTAAAGCTACTGGTGCATTGCCTGATGGAAGAAAAGCTGGTGAACCATTATCACCAGGTGCTAACCCTGCATACGGTGCAGAACAAAATGGTTTATTAGCTTCATTAAACTCTGTAGCTAAATTACCATATGAATATGCATTAGACGGTATTTCAAATACTCAAACAATCAACCCTAATGCTTTAGGACACAATGAAGAAGAACGTGTTTCTAACTTAGTATCAGCATTAGACGGATACTTCGATAAAGGGGCTCACCACTTAAACGTAAACGTATTCGGTGTTGAAAAATTAAAAGATGCTATGGAACACCCAGAAAAAGAAGAATATGCAAACTTCACAATCCGTGTTTCAGGATATGCTGTTAAGTTCATTGACTTAACTCGTGAACAACAATTAGATGTTATTTCAAGAACTTGCCACGATCATCTATAAGATTTGAAGATTTATTAAGGTCTGTTTAGTCTTAGGACTGCAGACCTTTCTTTATTTTAAAAAGTAATTTACTGGTGAAAAGTTTAGGAGGAAAACATGAGTAATGCAAAAGGAGCAATTCATTCTATTGAATCATTTGGTTCAGTAGATGGACCAGGTGTAAGATATATCATTTTTATGCAAGGATGTCGTATGCGTTGTCAATTCTGTCATAATGCAGATACATGGGCTATCAAAGATGCTACAGAATCAGCAGAAGATGTTTTAAACAAAGCATTACGTTATAAAGCATATTGGGGTAAAAAAGGTGGAATCACAGTGAGTGGTGGAGAACCTTTACTTCAAATTGATTTCTTAATAGAATTATTTAAATTAGCTAAGAAAAAAGGTGTTCATACAACAATTGATACTTGTGGTAACCCATTTACTAGAGAAGAACCTTTTTTCTCTAAATTCCAAGAATTGATGGAATATACAGATTTATTATTAGTAGATATTAAGCAAATAAATCCAGAACGCCATAAACTATTAACAGGATGGCAAAATGATAATATCATTGATATGATTCATTATCTTGATGAAATCAAGAAGCCAATTTGGATTCGCCATGTATTAGTACCACAACGCACGGCATTTGATGAAGACTTAATCAAGTTAGATGAATTCGTTAAATCATTATCGAATGTAAAACGTTTTGAGGTATTACCGTATCATACACTTGGTGCGTATAAATGGAAAGAACTAGGTATGGAGTATCCACTAGAAGGTATTGAACCACCTACAAAAGAGGAAATCCAACATGCAAATGATTTATTACATACAAGTGATTATAAAGGATATTTAAATTCATAGATTATACATAGGTATATGGTAGAAGGTGTAATTATAAATTGCACCTTTTTTGTTTAATTAGAGTATTGATTTTATATTTTTTTATGAGAAAATATAAAACAAATGAGTTATATTAATCGAGGATGGCGTGTGAATATGCAAAGTAATATATATTTAAAAGAACAAAAAGAAGAGCATGTGCAAGTTTTTTTTGAAATGGGTAATGATGAAAAAATTCGAAAATATATGTATCGTTTACCCGATACTTTAGGAGAAGCTCTTGATGAATATAGAAATAGGGATTGTAGTTGTTATCGTTGTGTAATTTATGTAGAAGAACGTTATATAGGTGATATATGGTGTCATGATTTGTTTAAGTTAAATTATGTTGATGCATTACTAAGTTGTTGTATATTTGATATGGCATATTGGAATAAAGGTGTAGCAACCATTGCTTTAGATATGTTTTTAAGTAAAATAAAAGATCAGTTTCATATACAAACAGCAGGAGCATACTTATATGGAGATAATAAAAGGTCTTTGAAGGTATTAGAAAAAAATAATTTTAAAAAAATAGACACATTTGTAGAGCAAAATAAAATAGCGTATTTTTATAAAAAAGAATTATAATTGTGAAATATTTGTAATTCTTATATAATTATAGAAATAGAAAGAGGGATGAATATGAGATTTTCAAAACGAATGGAGCGTTTAGATACTTCCGTATTTTCTAAGTTAGATGAAGAGAAAAGTAAATATATTGAGGAAGGAAAAGAAGTATTTGATTTTACAATTGGTAGCCCAAATATAGCACCATCAGATGAAATTATTCATACTTTAATTAAAGCAGCAAAAGATCCAAAAAGTTATATGTACGCTTTGCATGATATAGAAGAATTACGTCTTGCGGTAAAGCAATGGTATAAAGAAAGATATCTTGTTGATTTAGATCCAAATACAGAAATTCTTTCTTTACAAGGATCACAGGAAGGATTAGCACATATCGCTTTAGCAATTTGCGATGAAGGTGATATTGTTATGATACCAAGTCCAAGTTATCCAGTATTTGCGAATGGACCAAGAATTGCTGGAGCACAAATTTATGAAATGCCAATGAAGGAAGAAAATAATTTTATTATTCAATTACAGGATATTCCAGAAGAGATTGCAAAAAAAGCAAAAATGATGATTGTATCCTATCCTAATAATCCAACAGGTGTTACTGCACCGGATTCATTTTATGAGGAATTAATTCGTTTTGCTAAAAAATATGACATTATTGTTTTACATGATACTGCATATAGCAATTTGGTATTTGATGGTGAAGAAGGAAAAAGCTTTTTATATTATAAAGGAGCAAAAGATGTAGGAATTGAATTTAATTCATTTTCTAAAACTTATGGAATGGCAGGAGCTCGCATTGGTATGTGTGTTGGAAATAAAGATATTGTAGCGATGCTTCGTAAGTTAAAAAGTAATATTGATTATGGAATGTTTTTACCAATTCAAAAAGCAGCAATTACTGCTTTGACACAAGATCAAAGTATCGTAGAAAAAACAAGGATAGAGTATCAGAAGCGAAGAGATATGTTGGTAAAAGGATTACGTGATTTAGGGTGGAATGTAGAACCATGCCAAGCCACAATGTTCATGTGGGCTAAAATACCTGATCAATATCAAACTAGTGAACAGTTTTCTATTGAGTTATTAAAACAAACAGGAATTTTAGTAACTCCAGGAAGTACTTTTGGAAAGTATGGAGAGGGATTTGTACGAATTGCACTTGTTCAAAGTGAAGATGTAATTCAGCGCGCATTGCAGAAAATAAAAGAAGTAGGATTCTTTTTATGAGTAGAACGTTAGTGGCTATTGGTGGAGGGAGTTTTCAAAAAAAAGAGACGATTTTAATTGATTCGTATATTGTTGAGCGGACAGGAAAAAGAAATCCAAATGTTATTTTTATTCCTGCTGCATCTAAGGATGATCAAGGGTATTCTAAGCGGTTTAAACAATATTATCGAAGTTTAGGATGCAATGTTGAATCTATTCGTCTATGGCATACAAAACTAGATTATCGATGTATTCAAGAACAAATCTTACAGGCTGATATTATCTATTTTGGTGGTGGAAATACAAATTTGTTAATGCAGGCAATTTTTAATTTTCAATTGCAAGAAACTCTTCGGAAAGCATATGATCAAGGAATAGTAATTTGTGGATTAAGTGCGGGGGCAAACATTTTATTTACATATGGATATAGCGATAGTGGAAATGAAATGAAGTTGGTTAAGGGATGTAATTTAGTAGAAGGATTATTTTGTCCGCATTATCAAAAGGCGGAAAGAAAAGGTTTTGATGAGATATGCAAAATGTATCCAAATTTAAAGTATTATTCATGTGAGGATAATTATGCGATTTGTTTTGAAGAAAATAATGTAAAAAAGATATAAAATGTGTGATATTTATTCATTTTATATCTTTTTTTTATAGATTGTTTAAAATATAAAGTATCTAAAAGAAAGATTGTAATAATATTGCTTGATTTAATTTTTCATTTTATATATAATTAAAACATGTTTGTTCACATTTTATGTTAAAACATGGGAAATTATGTTTAAAATTATACAATGTGAGGAAAGAAAAGAGGATATTATGTTAGAAAGAGTATTTAAACTAAAAGAGAAGAACACAAATGTAAAGACAGAAATTATTGCTGGACTTACAACGTTCTTAGCAATGGCTTATATTTTAGGTCTTAACCCAATTATTTTAGCTGATGCAGGAATGGATAAAGCATCTGTATTCTTGGCAACAGCTATTTCAGCCGGTATTGCATCTATTTTAATGGGGGTAATTGCGAATTATCCAGTATCATTAGCTGCAGGTATGGGTGTTAATGCATTATTTGCTTATACAGTTTGCGGACAGATGGGTATGAGTTGGCAAGCTGGCTTAGCTGCTGTATTTGTTTCTGGTTTAATTTTTGTTGTTATTTCAGTAACAGGAATTAGAAAAGCAATTATTAATGCAATTCCACAACAATTAAAACTTGCAATTGGTGCAGGTATTGGTTTCTTTATTGCTTTTGTTGGTTTAAAAAATGCTGGTATTATTGCAGCAAGCCCTGCAACATTTGTTACTTTGGGAAATTTATCTGAACCAACTGTTTTACTTGCAATATGTGGAATTTTAGTTACGATTGTACTAGTTGTAAAAAAAGTTCCAGCTGGTGTTTTCATTGGTATGGTAATTACAGCTGTTATTGGTATAATTTGTGGTTCAATGGGAATGGAAGGTATGCCTACATTACCTAATTCATTTATTGAAACTAATTTCCATTTAGGTGCTGCTGGAGCCTTTGTTTCTGGATTTGGTGAATTGTTTGCAGATCCATTTAAAGCATTTGTTGCATTATTTTCATTCTTATTTGTAGATTTCTTTGATACTGCAGGTACATTGGTTGCTATTGGAAACCGCATTGGAATTATTAATAAAGAAGGGGAATTAGAAAATGCAGAACAAGCATTACTTGCTGATGCGATTGGTACAGTAGCAGGTGCTGCATTAGGTACTTCAACAGTTACATCATTTGTTGAATCAACATCAGGAGTTGAAGTTGGTGGTAGAACTGGTTTAACTGCATGTACATCTGGTATTTTATTCTTTATTTCTATTTTATTTGCACCTGTTATTTTATCAACAGTTACAAGTGCTGTTACTGCACCTGCATTAGTTGTAGTTGGAATTATGATGGCACAACAATTAAAAGGAATTGATTGGGATGATATCGTATTTGCAGCTTCAGGATTTGTTACTGTAATCGCAATGATCTTAACATATTCAATTTCTAATGGTATTGCATTTGGATTCATCGCTTATGCATTAGCTATGGTTTCAAATAAAAGAACAAAAGATATTCACCCAATTGTATGGGGATTAATTATTATCTTCGTTGCTTATTTCGCATTACCTTATTTCATGTAATAAGATTGTATTATTGTAAATTATAAAAAAGTAGTCATACAAAAATCTGTATGGCTTTTTTTAATAATTAATATTTGGATAAAGTAATTTTTTATGAATAGGATAGTAGGAATTTTCATAAATTATAGAAAGCATAATATAAATATTAGATAAAATTCATCATGGCAAATAATTTTTAAATAAAGAAAAACGGAAATATTGGTATGCAATTGGAAAGATTGGTAAGAAAAAAAGTACAAAATTTCAAAGCTATGAAAAAGTTATTCAAAAACAATGAAATCGCTTGCAAAATAAAAAATATACGATACAATATAGCTATAAAAGAAGAAAGTGAAGAAGGGAGCGTGAGTCAAATGAATAGAGTTCAAGGAGTAGACAAAGCGCTTTTAAATGTTCCTACAGCTAGAGGAACTGTTTTAATTAGGTTAAAAGGGATATAAAGTGATTTGCTTTATGTCCGTTTTTTTTATTCACTTATGATTCCATAATAATTGATAATACATAAAGGAGGAATTTAAAATGGATCAAAAATTTAATAAGGTATTTTGGGATGCATGTGCAAGTGGTGATTTTGCAACCGTATGTTCTGAGATAAAAAAAGGTGTTGATATTAATTACCAAAATGGTGATGGAAGAACTGCTTTAATGCGTGCGGCAAAAAGAGATTATAAAGATATTGTTCGTGTTTTATTAGATAATGGTGCAGATGTTAATTTAGAAGATAATAAAGGAAAAACTGCAATTATGGGTGCAGCAAAAAAAGGAAATAAAACGATTTGTAAAAAATTAATTGAAGCAGGGGCAGATGTATCTAAAGCTGATGATCGTGGACGAACAGCATTGATGAGAGCAGCATTTTTAGGACATGATCGTTGTGTAACAGTTTTACTTGACGCAGGAGCAGATATTAATGCACATGATGAAGTTGGAAGAACTGCATTGATGGAAGCATGTGTAGCATTTAAAAAAGATGTTATTCGTTTATTGATTGAACGAGGAGCTGATGTGAATACTTGTGATAATAATGGGTGTACAGCATTGATGAGAGCTGCTTATGGTGGATATGTAAGTTTAGTTGAAGATTTACTTGCGAATGGAGCAGATAAAGACTTAAGTGATAAAGAAGGTCGAAAGGCTATTCATTATGTCAGAGATGATTGCTTGGCTCAATTAAAGCCTATTTTGAAATAGGAGGATGACATTATGAGAGACTATTTATCAAGTGAAGTACGTAATGTAACAGTACTTGGTCATACAGGTGTAGGGAAAACTGCTGTTTTAGAAAGTATGTTATATTTTACAAAAGCAAGTGAACGTTTTGGTGTTACAAGTGAAGGTAGTTCTTTAATCGACTATGATCCAGAAGAAATAAAAAGAGGATTGAGTGTTTATGCAACGCTTGTTCCTATTGAATGGAAAGATTGTAAAATAAATTTTATTGATACACCAGGTTATTTAGATTTCGTTCGTGGTGCTGAAGCTGGAATTGCTGTAGGAGATAGTGCGTTGATTGTTGTGGATGCAAAAGATGCAGTTCAACCTGGAACACAACGTGCATGGGAAATTGCAGAACAACATGGGATTCCAACAATCTTCTTTATTAATAAATTAGATGAAGAAAATACTTCTTTTGATACGGCATATCACGCTTTACGTGATGAATTTGGTAAAGCAATAATTCCTTTTGAAGTTCCAATTGTTGAAAATGATAAAATTATTGGTTCTATCAATATCTTAAGAAATAAAGCATGGTATTATGAAGGACCACTTGCAGATCCTAATCATGCACAACCGGTACCTGAAGATATGGAAGATGTAGTTAATGAATATCGTAATCAAATTGCTGAAGCCATTGCGATGAGCGATGATGATTTGATGGAAAAATATTTTAGTGGAGAAGAATTTAGCGAAAGTGAATTAACTCGTGGAGTTCGTCTAGGAGTACGTAATGGAGAAATTCGTCCAGTATTTAGTGGTAGCGCAACCCATACAATTGGAATAGAGCGATTAATGGATTTAATTGTTAAGTATTTTCCAACATACGGAGAACATGGTAGTGTTGTTGTTACTGATGCAGAAACGAATGAATTAGTAGAACTTGAAACAAATGAAAAAGAAAGTTTATGTGCACAAGTATTTAAAACAATTGTGGATCCATTTGTTGGAAGAATCTCTTATATTAAGGTATTAAGTGGAGTATTAAATAGTGATTCAACTGTTTATAATACAAGAAAAGATCAATTAGAAAAAATTAGTACAATTTTCATCGTAAAAGGAAAACATCAAACTGCAGTTGGTAAATTGTTCACTGGAGATATTGGTGCAGTTGTTAAACTTCAATGTACACAAACAAATGATACATTATGTGATAAGGGAAAACATTATTTAGCTGATCCAATTCCATTCTCTGAACCAATGCTAGGTATGGCAGTTTATCCTAAGTCAAAAAATGATGAAGATAAGATGAGTAGTGCATTGGCACGTATGATTGAGGAAGATCCTACTTTACGTTTAGAGAATAATAAGGAAACAAATCAAATTATTTTATATGGTGTAGGAGATCAACATATTGAAGTAGTATTAAATAAATTATTAGCAAAATATAAAGTAGAAGTTCGATTAGAAACGCCAAAAGTACCATATCGTGAAACAATTCGTAAAAAAGCAACAGGAGAAGGAAGACATAAAAAACAATCTGGTGGACATGGACAATTTGGACATGTATTCATCGATTATGAACCAAATCCAGATGAAGATGAAATGGTATTTGAAGAAAAAGTATTTGGTGGTGCAGTTCCACGACAATATTTCCCAGCTGTTGAGACAGGACTTCGTGAATGTATGGAACATGGTATTTTAGCAGGATATAAAGTAGTAAATGTAAAAGCAACTTTATTTGATGGTAAATATCATGATGTTGACTCAAGTGAAATGGCATTTAAACTTGCGGCAAGATTATCTTATAAAGATGGAATGGCCAAAGCACAACCTATTTTATTAGAGCCAATTGTAGATATTAAAGTAAAAGTACCAGATGAATTCACGGGTACAATTATTGGGGATTTTAATAAGCGACGTGGTTCTATCATAGGTATGGATTTAGTAGATGGATATCAAGAAATTACTGCACAAGTACCACTTGCGGAAGTACAAAAATATCCAATTGATTTACGTGCAATGACGCAAGGACGTGGTGTTTATACACAAAAATTCAATCGCTATGATCCAGTACCAACAAGTCTTGCTGAAAAAATTATTGCACAACATAAACAAGAGGAAGAATAAAATTAATAAAAACGAGTAAATTTACTCGTTTTTATTATGGAAAAAGAGTATGATTGAATGGAAAAATAAAACTGATGGAGGTCAAAATGAAAGAAATTAAGATTACTGATATAAATGGAATCCAAGTAGGTCAAGCAGAAAATCAAGAAGCAGGGACTGGATGTACCGTTATTCTTTGTAAAGAGGGTGCAACTGCAGGTGTTGATGTAAGAGGCGGAGGTCCAGCTACACGAGAGACAGATCTATTAAATCCGATTAACATGGTAGAAAAAATTCATGGGGTAATGCTAAGTGGTGGAAGTGCATATGGACTTGATGCGGCAAGTGGTGCTATGCAGTATTTAGAAGAAAATGATTGTGGTTTTGATATGGATGTTTGCAAAGTACCTATTGTGTGTGGAGCTAGTTTATTTGATTTATCTGTTGGAGATCCACATATTCGTCCAGATAAATCAATGGGATATCAAGCATGTATAGATAGTGAAAATCATCAATTTTTACAAGGAAATCATGGTGCAGGAACAGGGGCTAGTGTAGGAAAATTACTTGGCTTTGATAAGGCTATGAAAAGTGGTATTGGAACTTATGGAGTGCAGGTTGAAGATTTAAAGGTTGCTTGTGTTTGTGCTGTGAATGCTTGTGGTAATATTGTAGATTATAAAACAAATGAACCTTTAGCAGGTGTTTATCAATCGGAATTAAATACGTTAATAACATATGAAGATTTATTAGCACAACTTCATAAGTTACGTAAATTGCATGATGGAAATACTACCATTGCTTGTGTAGTAACGAATGCAAAACTAAATAAGGCACAATGTACAAAGATTGCAGGAATCGCTCATAATGGATATGCAAGAGCAATTCGTCCAGTTCATACGATGAGTGATGGTGATACAATTTTTGTATTGAGTACAAATGAAGTAGAAGCAACACCAGATGAAGTAGGAATACTTGCAACGGAAGTTATTGCAACCGCTATAAAAAATGCAGTTTTACATGCGGAAAGTGCATATGGATTAAAAGCATATAAAGATTTATAATAGAATGATTCATTTACAATATATGGAAAACTTATTGTTTTTTATTATATTTGTGTTTATAATGAATTTGTTATTCGTTAAAAGAAGATATTTTATGATGATCAAAATGACATCAATAAAATGGGACATTAACGGATACTGCCATGAAAACACTCGTATCTTAAGAAGAACGAAAGTAGGAGGAACATATGAAAAATAATAAAACGCAGTATTTGGCATTTATGGCTTTGTTTTTAGCAATTGAAATTGTTTTAGTAGTGACACCATTAGGGTATATTCAATTAGGGGTCATTAATGCAACAACGATGCATATTCCAGTAATTATCGCAGGAATTGCATTGGGACGTAAAGCAGGAGCACAACTTGGATTTGTATTTGGGTTAACAAGTATGTTAAATGCAACATTTCGACCTGGTCCAACGTCATTTATCTTTTCACCATTTGTTACAGTTGCTGGAATGAGTGGAAATTGGATGAGTTTAATTATTGCTTTTGTGCCACGAATTTTAACTGGATATTTAGCAGGCCTTATTTATGAATTATTACAGAAAAGAAATGTGAATACGAATGCTTGTACCATAGTTGCAAGTATAACAGGAACACTAACAAATACAGTGTTAGTATTAGGCGGAATTTACTTATTCTTTGGACCACAGTATGCACAAATTTTAAATGTTGCTTATCAAGCACTAGTAGGTGTTATACTTACTGTAGTTGCGACAAATGGAATTGGAGAAATAATTCTTGCGGCAATATCAAGTTTATTAATTTGTAAGGCAATTGCCCCAATAACAAATCGAATGAAAATAGAAAAATAATAATTAAAAAGAATCCTTTTTAGGATTCTTTTTAATTATTAAGAATATTTCAATAATTTTAATAATTAAATATGATAAAATAAAATAGGTGATTTATAAATGAAAGAATTTTTTACATATTTTACTGATATTCAGTATATGGAACATCCATTTACTACGTTTTCAATTGGACATATAGGTATGTTGCTAATTACTTTTTTAGTAATTTATATGCTTTATAAATATTATGTAGCATTAAGTGAAGATAGAAAAAACAAATTTCAAAAACAAATGGCAGTGTATTTTCTTTTAGAAGAACTTTTATATACGATTTGGATTTTGTGGAAATGTCATGATCATGTATTGATTCAATTGTTACCATTGGAATTATGTAGTGTATGTGTATATGTAAATATTGCAAGTGCATTGACACGTAGAAGAACCTTTTGCTTTTTTAGTGCTGTAATTGGAATGATTGCTGGAAGTGTAGCTATGATTTATCCGGCAAATATTTCGGGTTTATATCCAGTGATATCTTATCGTACGATTAATTTTTATATGTTACATGGTTCCTTTATTTTATTTTCATTAATTCAATTAAGAAATAAAGAATTAATAAAAGGATGTTATATGAAAAGAAATTATATTATTTTATGTAGTTTGTTTACAATTGCATTTATTGTCAATCTTATGTTAGATACGCAATATATGTTTGTAGGAATCCCTCCACAAATTAGTATTATCGCAAGTGTATATCAAATAACAGGAATTGCATTTTTTCTTCCTGCTATTTATGTATCGTTATTTGTTATTCAATATCTTATGGTAGGAATTTTTAAGTGTGTTTTTTATATTCAAAATACAAGATCTGTGAAAGAGGAATAGATATATGATAAAAAAATATAAGGGAGTACAATTTCCCAGTACAACAAGAATTATGCATCATGTAATAAGCGATTTTCAAAAATATAAACATCAAATTCAAAATGAAAATGTAGATGATTTATTTACTTTTGCATTGTTAATTAGTGGTGTTTCATCTAGTAGAAAGGCTCCAGGAATTGAAAAGCAAATGGGGTTTGAAAGCTTATATAGATGCAATGAACAAGACGCCTATAAGCTAAAAGAACATTTAAAAGCTATGTATAGTATTGTAGATCGTAAAACATTTTATCAATGCTGCAAGGAATTGTATTCTTCTCATCAAGAATATTTACAATTTATGCAAGTTTGGAAAGGAAACATACAAATTGATACAAGTAAGATGCCAGAAAAAGTAAAGGTAATGTTTAAAAATTGTTGTGCATATGCAAAATTATTTTATCCAATAATTAAAGAAAAAGGATTTTATGCATGGGATGCAAATGAAATAATCGGATTAGCTAGAAAAGCTTATGCTTGTGGTATTTTGGATGAACATGAAACTAGAAATTGTTGTACAGCAGTTGCAAAGTCAGTATCTACATTATTTGATAATTGGTATGAATTTTCATTAAGTTGCCTTTGTGGGGCTTTATATTTTAATTATCGAAATAGTGGGAATGATGAAGATGTAGATGAAATTTATCGATTATATACATCTATCTTTGATAGTTTTTTTAGTAAAAATGGTATATATCATTTAAACGGATGGTACTCTAAAGAAGAAAAGAAATTTATATTATCAAAAAATCAAATAAAGCAAATATTAGATGATTGGCAAGGTGCTGATGGTTGCATTGCATCGGATCGAATTTTAGTTGATGGATGTAAAGTTGGATATATGTATCGTGAAAAATCAAGTAATAAATGGGATAGTGGTTGGCGATTTTTAGCGGGTGATGAAACAAATGAATATTTGAGCAATCCACAAAATTCAGGCATATATAAATTAAATACAGTATGCAATTATGATTACGATATTATACCTTTTCTAAATGATGAAGAGGGTTGTGTATATGCAAGAAAAGAAGATAATTTATTTCATAAAATATAAATGTTAGGGGTGTTTGCTATGATAAAAGTATCACATTTAACAATTTTAGAAAACGAGAGGCATTTGATATCAGATGTCTCTTTTGTGTTGCCAAATACAGGGTTATGTACAATCTGTGCAAATGAAAAAGAAGCAGAGAAGAAAATAGCTTATATTTTATCAGGACTTTTACAAGCAAATCAAGGATATGTTGAATGTAATGGATTTATTGTGGATTCACAAGAAAAACAAGAATTATATAGGCAACAATATGTAGCAAATTTATTAGATGAATTTATTATATTTCCGGAAGCAAGTATTAAAGATAATGTTGTACTACATTATTCATATGCAAGTTATGAAATTAATAATGTATTAAAGCAATGGAATTTGACAGATATTGCATATGAGTCTATAGAAAATCAATCTTTTGAAGTAGTTATTCGCGTTATTTTAGCAAGAATGTGTATACGAAAATATAAAGCAGTTGTATTTTATCCAAACTCAACACCTTATGCAGAGCACGAATTACAACAGATTTTTCAAGCTTTAAATATATGTAGCTCTTTTATGCTTGTAATTGTCGTTGGGTATGAGAATATATATGCAAATCGAAATATTGAACTTCGAAATGGAAAAATTGTAAGTGATAATGGTGTTGAAACAGAAATTTATAGTCAAGTAGAAAATGAAACATGCAGATTATCTCGATTTGCTATTCAACATGCATATAAAATGGTAGAAGAACAATACCGATGGGTATATAAAATCTTTACCTGTTTAATGTGTGTGGCACTTTTCTTTATTAGTATTTTATGGTGCGCTAAAAGTTTAAATACAGTAGATATTGAAATGAGTATGTTGAAGAAAGATAATACGAACTCTTTTTTAATTGAAAAAATTGCTCAAGGAAATAATGGGAAAAGATATCCATTACAACGAGAAGAATTAAATGATGAAGATGTAGAACAATTAAATGACATATTTAAAAATCAGGTCTTTTTTCAATATGAGCCAATTGATAAAGTTTATGCGAATGCATATTTGGAAGGAATTTATAGACAAGAAGATATTTCTGTCTATAATAAATATCCCGTCACAGAATTCAATTCAATTCAATTTAAAAGTATACGAATGATTGGGGAAAAGCCTACCTCATATAATGAGGTAGTTGTTCCACTTAGTATGATGGATCGTTTATTTGTAGCATATGATAGCAACGATATTGAAAAATATTTAGGGGAACAAATTACATGGTATGGTATGAAACTTAAGGTTTCTGGAATTATTACGGATTATGATTATATTCATTTTCATACCTTTTATGTGAAAAAAGGATTTATTAAGAAACATTATTTAAGGTTTATGCAAACGGCACCTATTAGCTATAAAAGAATGCTGATAGATGATAAATATTTTAGTATCCAAAATTTAAAACCACTAGAAGAAATTGAATGTTTTTATGATGGAGAAAAGATTCAATATAATCAACCTTTAAAGGGCAATGAAGTATTATTGAATGTAGGAGCAGCGGTTGTGTTAGGATTTCCATATGAATCATATATGAACGATTATAAATTAGAATATAGTGATATATTAGATGAGTATTTAAAATATACACAGCAGTGGATAGGTAAAGAGATTCAAATACAGTCATATACGATTGAAAATGAAGCTTTAAATAGTATGAAATATCGTAAGGATTTTGTGATTAAAGGATTTTTAATTAATGGAATGAATATAGTAGATACAAAAAAGGAATCAATGCCTTCGATTGTATATATACAAAATGAATCTTTAAAAGATTATATGATTCCTAATATAAAAATAACAAATGCAATTTTTCAAAGTGATCATGAAGATGAATTAGAAAATGCTTTAATACTTTTAGATCATGATGATACATATAAAGCAAAATTAGAAAATTCTTCTTTTTTACAATTGTTGATTGTTGATGTAAAAAATTTAACATTTTTCTTTATGGTTGTAGGTTTTACATTTTTGATTGGAGCCTCTATTTTATCATTTATATTAGTAAATAAAATTAATGATTATTTACGTAAGATTTATTCAGTATATTATGGATTTGGAGAAAGTTTACAATTTTTAAAGCAACAGATTAAATTTTGTTTCTTAGAATATTGGAAGAAAAGCTTATTACTTTCTACGGGAATCGTAACATTGATTATATGGGTATATTTGCTTATTATTTTTATAACGTTATCTTCAGATACTTCATTATTAAGATATTGCTTTTTATTGATGTGTCCATCATATTTGTCTTTTTTCCTTTATGAGTGTATAAGTTTTTTTATGAAAGTATATTTAAAGAAACATAAATTGTTAATGGAAGCATATGAGGATGTGTGTTAAAATATTTTAGGTAGTTAAACTGAGGTGAATAGTTTGAAAGAACAATTTTTAGAAAGAATGAAAATGTATTTAAAAGATGAGTTTTCAGAATATGAAAAGACACTTGATGAAGAAGCATTTAGAGGAATCCGTGTAAATACATCAAAGATTGATGTAGATGAATTTTTAAAATTACATATATGTGAATGTTATCCATCAAAAATATGTCCTCAATCCTTTTATATTCCACAACAAATAAAAAGTTTAGGGAATCATCCTGCACATATTGCTGGGTTGTTTTATATGCAAGAACCAAGTGCTTCAAGTGCAGTGGAAGTATTGGATGTAAAACAAGGCGATTGGATTTTAGATATGTGTGCGGCACCTGGAGGAAAAAGTACTCAAATCGCTGCAAAATTAAATCACACAGGTTTTTTAGTGAGCAATGAGATTGAAACTAAAAGAGCGATGATATTAATGAGTAATATGGAAAGATTAGGGTTTAGCGAGTGCATGATTACCAATGCAAGGCCAAACGATTTAGCAAAAGAAATGCAAGGATGGTTTGATAAAGTATTAGTAGATGCACCATGTAGTGGTGAAGGAATGTTTAAAAAACATCAAAGTGCTATTGAAGATTGGAGCGTGGAACACGTAGAAGCGTGTGCGCAAAGACAAAAACATATCCTGGATAATGCATATGAGGTTTTAAAAGAAAATGGAATATTAGTTTACTCTACATGTACATATTCGATGGAAGAAAATGAAGAAGTGATTTATGACTTTATACAAAAATATCCAGATATGAAATTAGTTGATTGTAATGTATCATTTGGAAGAACTGGATTTGCATACAAAGATTTAGATGTAACAAAAGTAAGAAGAATTTTTCCTATGGATCAAGGAGAAGGACATTTTGTGGCGAAGCTTGTAAAACAAGGAAGTAGTAATGAATTAAAGAAAAAAGCATTATCATCTAGTGTTGTTCCAAGTTATGTTGAAGATTTTTTTGAGAATCAATTAAAGGAAAGACCTAAATATTTATTACAATTACAAGATAAAATTTATATAAAAAATTCTCCTTTCATAAAATTAAAGAAAATTCATATTTTAAGACAAGGCCTATTGGCAGGAGAAATGGTAAAAAATAGATTTGAACCACATCAACATTTTTATAGTGCAGGAATACATCAAAATCAGTTTTTAAAAGTTTATGATATGAATGATGATGAATGTATAAAGTATTTGCAAGGAAATCTCTTGCAAGTAGAGGGATATAAGGGATATACAGCATTGACTTGGAAACATCATCCGATAGCATTTGCAAAGGGTGATGGAATGGTTTTAAAAAATAAATATCCAAAAGGAATGCGTATTCGTTAATGAAAGAGGATGATTTTAATGCTAATATCAGCAGAACATTTAACTAAGCACCAAAATATTAAATCAATTGTGAAGGATGTTAGTTTTTCTATTGAAGAACATGATAAAATTGCATTGATTGGTGTGAATGGAACAGGAAAAACCACATTGATGAGAATCATTGCAGGGCTTGAAACATATGAAGAAGGAAAAATTATCAAAAAAAATGAATTAAAAATTTCATATCTTCCACAAGAACCTGTATTTGATGAAGAAGATTCCATTCTTCATCAAATATTATCAATGGATAAAGAAATAAAAGAATTTGAGGCAAAGGCAATTTTAGGAAAGCTAGGAATTCAAGATACAGAGCGAAAAGTAAAATATCTTAGTGGTGGGCAAAGAAAACGTGTTGCATTGGCAAGAGCTTTATTAAAGCCATGTGATTTATTAATGTTAGACGAACCTACAAACCATTTAGATAACGATATGATTGAATGGCTAGAAAAATATTTGATTCGTTATAATCGAGCAATCTTTATGGTTACTCATGATCGCTATTTTTTAGAGAGAATCTGTGATAAGATGATTGAAATTGATCATGCGAATTTATATACATATGATGCAAATTATTCAAAGTATTTAGAGTTAAAAGCACAAAGAGAAGAAATAGCACAGGCGAATGAAAGAAAACGTCAAAATATATTAAGAAGTGAATTAGCATGGATTCGTGCAGGTGTTCAAGCGCGTGGAACAAAAAGTAAAGAGAGAATTGAAAGATTTCATAAATTAAATGAAATGGAAAAACCAGTAGAACAGGGAACTGTAAAGTTAGATGCGATTAGTTCACGTTTAGGAAAAAAAGTAATTGAATGGGAAAATTTATCGAAATCATATGATGACCATTTATTATTTTGTAATTTTTCGTATATTTTACAGAAAAATGATCGGATTGGTATTTTAGGTGTGAATGGTTGTGGAAAATCAACATTACTTAAAGTTTTAGCAAAAGAGCTAGATCCAGATACAGGAAGTGTTGTTCATGGAGAAACGGTAAAATTAGGATTTTTTAAACAGGGACATGAAGAAATGGATATGTCTATGCGGGTATTAGATTATATACAAGAAACATCAAATGCAATTACAACATTAGAGGGTACTTATTCGGCTAGTCAAATGTTAGAAAGATTTTTATTTGATGCGAAAGCACAGTACATGCCTATTGGAAGATTATCAGGAGGAGAACGTCGTCGATTATATTTATTGAAGGTATTGATGACGGCACCTAATGTTTTGTTTTTGGATGAACCAACAAATGATTTAGATATTCAAACACTGCAGATTTTAGAAGATTATCTAGATAGTTTTAATGGAGCAATTATTACTGTTTCACATGATCGTTATTTTCTAGATCGAATTTGTGATAAATTGTTTGTGTTTCAAGAAGATAAGTCAATTCAGCAGTTTATTGGTGGATATAGTGCGTTATTAGAATTAGGTACAAAACAGGTAGAGAGCAAAGCAAGTGAGAAAAAAGCGAAACCTAAAGTAAGTCCTAGATTGACAAGCAAAGAAAAACAAGAAATTGCATCTATGGATGAAACAATGGAAAATATTCAAAATAAGATAGATGAAATTGATCAAGCTATGGCAGAGTGTGGAGATGATTTTGAAAAAATTCAAGAGTTAAGTGATACTCGACTTGAGTTAGAAAATGAATTGGAAACATTGATGGAGCGCTGGGAATATTTAATTGATAAGCAACAACAAATTGAAGAAATGAAAAATAATCGTTAAATAAAAAATGAACATTGTTTGAATGTTCATTTAAGCTTGTTGACAAACTACCTTATTTTAAAAACAAATAAAATCAATTTAGAAAAAGTGGTGGACAGCTACTAAATTACAGATGATTTTAGGTTAAAAATACCTTGAAATCATCTTTTTTTATATCAAAGTGGAGACTAAAAAAGACCGAATGACAAAGTCTGCTCAACGAG
>RCNI01000704.1_pt1 | contig 19987 bp, 17 predicted proteins | sample 2041151 | NCBI WGS metagenome assembly RCNI01 (sample SAMN09708214, study PRJNA481090) | feces metagenome | isolation source: feces | place: Antarctica: Albino Rookery | reverse complement strand
GCTACTACTGCAAGGACGAGATCACCGACCGGGACGTGGGGGTGTTCCTCTTTGCCTTTGTGATGATGAACTCCGCCAAGCCCTATCTGAACCTTTTGTGGCTGGCGCTGCCGCTGATCCTGCCCCGCAGGGCTTGGAAGACCCGCTGGAAAAAATGGCAGGTGTTCACGGCGGGGCTGGTGCTGGCGCTGGGCATGACCTTCTTTGTAAGCTGGTACGGCGGAGCATTCCGGGTAAATTATCCGCACACGGCCTTTGACCGGATGCTGGGCGAGGGTGTGGTGGACCAGGTGGGTCAGCTGGGCTTTGTGCTGAGCAATCCGCTGCGTTATCTGGCCGTTATGGCGGGTACACTCTATGAGAATCAGCTTTTCCTGGGTCAGCTGGGAACCTTCGGCTGGCTGGATCTGCCCATTCCGCTGCTCAATCTGCTCAGCCCGGTGGTGCTGGTGTTTGCGGCAGCGCTGTCGGTGCACGAAAAAAGCAGCCTGCGCCCGGCTCCGGCCATCGGTTTGGGCGGGCTGTCCCTTGTGTATATCGCCGGGGCCATGACCGCCATGTATATTACCTATACGCCGGTGGGCATGGTGCGGATCATCGGGCTGCAGGCACGGTATTTCCTGCCGGTGTTCCTGATGCTGCTGGTATTGCTCACGGCTCTGCTCAGCCATGTGCTGGAGCCCCGTCTGGGCAACGGTAAAAAGCCGCTCAACGTGGCACTGGGCACCTGTGCGGTGTTTGCCGTATTGGGCGCTGTGCTGCTGGCCCAGCATTATCTGGTGGGCCCGGTATTCCTGATTCGATGATCCCTGCGGCTGCGGGCCGCACAAAAATAAACGTAAAAGGAGGCATCGCCTATGATGGCGGCCCTGGACGGCATCCTGACACTGCTGGCCCTTTGTGGGCTGTGCCTGTTCCTTGCCGAATTTTTGAATCTTCGCCCTGCACTGCTGCCCCTGCCGGTTCTGGCGGGCAGTGTGATCTGGCTGTATCTGTGGGGCCTTTGTGGTCTGCTGCTGCCCGGTGCCTGGATTTGGCTGGGTATGGGCATAGCGGGCTTCGTTATGGCAGCTAAACGCGCCGGCGGCATTTTTAAGGCTCTGAAGCGGTTTGCAGAGCCGGGCTTTCTGCTGTTCCTGGGCGGAGCAGTGGGTTTTTGGATTTTGTTTCTTGCAGCAAAACCGCAGTTTATCCTGTGGGATGAATTTACCTTCTGGGGTTCTGCCTGCCAGTTGACCAAGCTGAACCATATGCTGCATCCGGCGGCACCCGGAAATCTGGCAGCCCGTGCCGGTATGCCCGGTCTTGCACTGGCGGCATACCTGTTTCAGTTTAGCAGCTCCGGCTTTGCCGAGTGGAAGTGCTTTGCTGCCTATGACATTCTGTATCTGGCGGCGCTGGTAACCCTGACCGGTGCCGTGCAGACGGTTTCGTGCCAGCATCGCTGGCCCCGCGTGGTGCTTTTGATGGGCGGTGCCGTGCTGCTGCCGTTTTTCTTTACGGCACCGGCAGCGGGAACCATTTCCACTGTTTATCTGAATGTAATGGGCGATACGGCGCTGGGCCTGTTGTTCGGCGGTGCCCTTTGTCTGTGGTTTGCGGCCGGGCGCACCCTGCCGGGAATCATCGGCTTTGGCGTTGTGCTGGGTCTGCTCAGCATGGTAAAGGAAGTGGGCCTTGCCTATGCCGTGATCGCCATTGCGCTGGCTGCAGTGGATCTGTGGCTGGCTGCCCCGAAGCCCGGCCTTAAAAGCTTGGGCCGTGCCTTCGGCAGTGCCGTGGGGCTGGCGGTTCTGCCTGCGGGCCTGTTCCTTTCCTGGAATAAGTACGTGGCCTTTGCCAGCGGCATTGACAAAAACACAGTAGGATCTGCCGTGACCGGAAACAGCATCTCATATGGCGGAATGCTTGTGGATGGCGTTTTGCAGCTGCTGGGCCGCGGCAGCGAAAAATATGCCGAAAAATTTGCAGCCGTCAAGGGCCTGATGGTGCAGGCCTTTACCGGCACCACCGTTTGCCTGCTGGGCAGCGGGGCCGCAGCCGTCTGTGTGATTGCAGCGGTTCTGCTGGCTGCCTTTGTCTGCGCAGAAAAGGGCAGTGCACGGCGGCGCGTGGGCTTTTTTGCACTGTTCAGTGTGGTGGGATATGCGGCATTTGTGGTATTCCACCTGTTCCTTTATGTTTACAACTTTACCGAGCGTGAAGCCCTGATCCTGAAGGACTATGACCGCTACATCGGTCCCTTCTATATGGGCTGGCTGCTGGCAGCGCTGTGTCTGCTGGCGCAGACCGGAACTTCCGGAGCACATCAGCGTCTGGCCCGGCTGGGAAGTCTGGGTGCCGTGGGTGGTATCGCGGTGTTTTTCCTGATGCGCGGAGTTCCGGCAGCGGGTTTCTGGAATTATCCGCATCAGAACTACTCCATCCGTCAGGAAGTGGTGCAGCGGGCCAAAAAGCTCAACAGCGCTCTTGACTGGGATGATACGGTATTCCTGATCAGCCAGGGGGATGACGCCACCCGCTGGTACTATTATGGCTATGAGCTGAATGCAAAGATGGGCACCGGCTTCGGCGGCCTGCGCTATTCCGAAGGGGACAGCCAAAATTGGGAAACGACCTTCTCCAATCTGATCTGTCCTTACACAGATGACTACAGCCGTCAGAAATACCGCTTCCAGGATCTGTATCAGTATACAGCCGAGTGTGACAAGGAGGATCTGGAAGCATTTCTGCGGGATAAAAAATATACGCATCTGCTGCTGGATCAGAGCGATCTGTGGATTTATTATGAGATGGGCCCGTTCTTTACGGAAAAGCCGCCCATGGACCGCACCGACGATGCCTATCTGTATGAGATTGACTATAGCGGCCCGACCATTCGGTTTGTGCCGGTAGGGGAGGTGCGATATGAAGCGCCTTAATCGAAAAAAACTGGTGCTGGCAGCGTATCTGGCTGCCGCGGTGCTTTGGCTGATACAGGGAGCAGCAGCTCTGGCGCAGGGAGTCTGGTATGGTTCCCGGGGTCAGGCACCCAGTCTTGAGCTTACCGAGAGCGATCTGGAGTTTTCCAGCATTGTGCCCTATGCCATCGACTATGAACCGGTGCCCGGCTGGCTGGTGTCCACCGATGCGGATTCACATATGTACTGGCATCAGCAGCTTTGGGTGGATACCGTGGTGCTGGATGTGGAGCAGAATAAACCGGCCGGCGGCGTGGAGCTGTATTATATGGAACCGGGTCAGGCGGATTTCAGCCCCCGGCAGGTGCTTTATCCCGAGCGGGACGAGGCCGGCCGCTATGTGTTCCACCTGGGCGGCCGCATGATCAGCGGCCTGCGCATTGACCCGGACAGCGTGGGCGGTGTACTGATGAGCATTAAAAGCCTGCAGATCAATCCGCCGATGCCCTGGTATCAGCACTTTGTACCCGGCGCCGGAGAGTGGATGCTTCTGCTGCTTGTGCCGCTTGTGCTGTCGGCCCTGCTGGCCGAAGCCGCCGATCTGCTGGGGATTCCCGGCAGTGAAGAATCCCGGTCAAATCCTGCAACCAAGGAGTAATTGATTTTGGAAATCATCGTTAGTTTATCAGCGCTTTTCTGCCTGACGGCGGCCTTTGTCCTGCGGGGCGGGCTGCACAGCGCACTGGCCCCGCTGGCTGCTCTGAGCTGCATCACCCTGTGGCTGACACTGGCCGGAATGGCCGGCCTGCTTCTGCCCGGCCTGATTTTGTGCATGGCAGCTTGCTTCGGTCTGGGAATCTGGGCATTCTGGCCCCAGGGGCAGCAGCTCCGCACAACCTGGAAAAAGCTGTTCTCTCCGGGTGCGGTACTGTTCTGGGGCATGACGCTGCTGTTCGCTGTGTATTTTGCCTTGCGTCATCCCATGTTCCACAGCTATGACGAGTTTTCGTTCTGGGGCACAGCCGCAAAGCTTACCTGCACCGGCCATCAGCTGTTTACCACGGCTGAGATCGGCTGGCCCTGGCAGGCAAGCCAGAATCCGGGTATGATTTTGCTGGCCTACTTTGTGCAGGGCCTTGGCCATTTTGCACACTGGAAGGTCTACCTTGCCTATGATATGCTGTTCTTTGCCTGCTTCGCTGCGGTGCTGGGCGGCATCAGGTGGAAAGAGTATGCCCTGTGGATTCCGGCCTCGGTTGTATGCTGGGCTTCCCTGTGGTTCTTTACCGTATATAACCGCACCATCGAGCTGTGCGATGTCTACCTGACCAGTTATGGCGATATCCCGGCGGGTGTCGCCTTTGGCGGTGCGGTGGCTTTCTGGCTGGCACTGCGGCATACCGGCGGTCCCCGCTGGATGGTGCTTCCGGTTCTGGTGCTGGCAGGCAACATCAAGGGCAATACCTTTGTGCTGGCGCTGCTGGCAGCGGCTCTTGTGGCGGCAGACTGGTGGATTTTTCCCGAACGAGAAAAAAATACGCCCTGGAAGAAAGGCCTTCTGCGCCGCACCGGGTTTGCAGCGGCCTGCATGGCAGCTCCCATGGCACTTTATATGGTCTGGGGCCGATACATCGGCCACCTGGCAGCTCAGAACGCCCAGAGCGGCGGCATGGGCGAAACCAGCCGGGACGTATTCAGCGTGGCAATCAACGGCACCAAAATGCTGCTGGGGCTGTCGGTTCCGGCAGACTATGAAGCCAGCCGCGGGCAGTTCCTTACCGCGATTGCGGATCTGAAGCAGTCCTTTTTCACCACCCGCACCTCCATGCTGGGCCTGGGCGAAAACATCCTTGCACGGCTGCACGCTCCCCAGTGGCTTGTGGACTCCATGGGCGCCGGTGTTCTGATTGTGGGCCTGATTCTGGCGATCCTGCTGGTGGCCTTTATCTGGGCAGGACGCGGCCAGCTGCGGCTGCGCATTGCAGCCTTTGCCGGGTTCAGCCTGCTGGGCTTTGTTGCCTACAACTATATGCTGGCCCTCAGCTATGGCTTTATTTTCAAGCCGGATCAGGCTGCAAGCCTGGTGGACTACAACCGCTATATTTACTGTTTCTATCTGGGCTGGTTCCTGGCCGCCATTGCGCTGCTGTGCCTTGCAATTCAGGCCCGGCAGAACGCTGGGGCCTGGCAGGCTGTGGGGCGGCTGGGCGTACTGGCTCTGGCGGTGCTCATGCTGCTGCGGGTCAACCAGCTGGTGCTGCCGCAGTTCAGTGTTCTGGGCTTTTCGGATGCGGCCTTTGCCGATCAGCACATTCAGCAAAGCCGGGCCGATGCCGTGGTGAATGCGGTGCCCCCGGGCAGCCGGATCTTCCTGGTCAGCCAGGGCGATAACGGTCTGGACTGGTTCGAGTATTCGCTGGATCTGCTGCCGCTGATTCTGGATTACAGCGGCGATCAGAAGCTGGGTGGCGGCGGCGGTACGTTTGGCATTCCCAGCCTGCGTCCCGGTGAGGAAGACCACAACAGCTACACGTATTATCATGGCTATACGCCCGAGCAGTTTGAAAAAACCGTGCGTGCCAGCGGCTGTCAGTATCTGTTTATGGATAAGATCGACGACATCTTCATGGAAAGCTATGCGCACCTGTTTGCCGATGATCTGGCGGCTGCCCGTGACGGCAGCACCCTGCTGTATGAAATCGGCAGCGACGGGCTGTTCCAGCCGGTGAAAATGGAGGTGCCCGCATGAAAGAGCGCATCAAAAACCTGACAAAACGTCCCTGGGCGCTGCCGGCCCTGTGTTATGTACTGTGCCTGGTGATCTGGCTGATTGGCAGTTTGTGGGGCCTTGCTTCCGACCTCACCGGCCGGGCATCCGGGCGTTTGGCTCCCTTTGAACTGGCGCCGTCGGATTTTGAGCTGGTTGCCATGGAGCAGCAGCCGGCCGGCCTTTATACCCTGACGGATGACCCGCAGATGATCTGGCAGAATCCGGATGGACGCATTCTGCGCAGCCTGCGGTTCACCGCAGACTACGAGGACAGCGCCCGGGAGATGTGCCTGTATTACACCAGTGCGCCGGGCGAAGATTTCAGCCAGGAAAAGCGGGTGTTCGCGGCCCAGAGCAGCGATGGCAAAAGCTATCTGTACACGCTGCCGCAGGGCAAAATTGCAGCCCTGCGTCTGGACCCCTGCAGCGCCAAAAAAAATCTGATTGATGTGCATGGCATCAGCCTGAACGAAGATGTGCCGCTGTGGCACTACTTTGCACCCGGCTGGCATCGTGCATTCAATATGATTCTGTATCCGGCCCTTACCGCAGCAGGTATTGCGGCTCTGGTGCAGCTTGTGACAGCGGTTCGCGGAAAAAAGAACAGCAAGTTACAAAACTAAAAGGACTACAAACGCAAATTATTACGTTTTGTATAGAATTCAAACACATCCAACGTTGTGAAATAACAGAAAAGAGGTAATGGGAAGATGGCTAAATTCCTCCCCCTGTCGGTGCCGAACTTTTCCGGCAATGAAAAAGAATATGTAGAAGAGGCCGTTGTCAGCGAGTGGGTTTCCACCGGCGGCAGCAAGGTTACAGATTTTGAACAGGCCATTGCGGATTACGTGGGTATGCCCCGGGCTGTGGCCTGCAACAGCGGCACCAGCGGCCTGCATCTGGCCTGCATGGTGACAGGTGTTGGCCCCGGCGACGAAGTTCTGGTACCCACCCTTACCTTTATTGCAGCAGTAAACCCGGTGCGCTATTCCGGTGCACAGCCTGTATTCATTGGCTGTGACGACAGCCTGTGCATGGACCCTGTGGCTGCACGCCGCTTCCTGGCAGAAGAATGCGAGCGTCGGGACGGCCGCCTGGTGAACAAGACCAGCGGTGCAACCATCCGGGCTATGCTGGTGGTTCACGTATTCGGCAACATGGCCGACATGGAAGCCTTTACCGATCTGGCTGCTGAGTACAACATTACCCTGATTGAGGACGCAACCGAAGCGCTGGGCACCAAATACACTGCGGGCCGTTTTGCCGGCAAGATGGCAGGTACCATCGGCGATGTGGGTGTTTACAGCTTCAACGGCAACAAGATCATGACCACCGGTGCAGGCGGCATGGTGGTTTCCAACCACGCAGATTGGGCCGAGCACGCAAAGCATCTGTCCACCCAGGCCAAGGCGGACGAACTGCAGTTCCTGCACGATGAGGTGGGCTACAACTATCGCCTGACCAACCTGCAGGCTGCACTGGGTCTGGCACAGCTGGAGCAGCTGGAGGGCTTTGTGGAGCACAAGGCCAAGATGTACCAGATGTACAAGGAAGGCCTGGACGGCAAGAACGGTTATCGCATTCTGCCCTTCCGTGAGGACGGCGTGCGCAGCAACCACTGGTTCTACTCGCTGTATCTGGAAGACGAGCGCCATGACCGCGATCAGGTAATTGCAGCACTGAAGGCACAGGGCATCCAGACCCGTCCGGTGTGGGCACTGATCCACGAGCAGGCAGATTACGGCAAGAATCAGGTGTTCAGTGATGCGAAGGCTCAGGACTACCGCAAAAAGATCGTGAACGTGCCCTGCTCCACCAACCTGACCCCGGCAGACTGCCAGCGGGTCATCGACGCGCTGCTGGCCCTGTAATGCGGCGCACCCCGGAGGTGCTTAACAACCAATGCTGAATATGGAACAATTTCTGATCGATCCGGAAGTGAGTATTCTGGATGCGATGAAAAAGCTGGACGAAACCGGCCAGCGCATTCTGTTTATGACCACCGATGGCTGTTTGCAGGGTGCTCTGACCGATGGCGATGTGCGCAAGTTTATTCTGCGCGGCGGCCATCTGGAAGATCCGGTGAAGCTGGCGGCAAACCTGCATCCCCTCAGTCTGGAGCTGAGCCGGCGGGGCGATGCCCGCAATCTTCTGGAGGAAAAACAGATCGACGCACTGCCGCTGCTGGATAAGCGCGGCCGTGTGGCCGATATTGTATTTGCAGGCGGGTTCAACATCAATACCCGCAAGCGGGCCAATCTGCCGGTGGTCATCATGGCCGGCGGTCTGGGAACCCGACTGTATCCCTATACCAAGATTCTGCCCAAGCCCCTCATTCCCATTGGGGATGAGCCCATTCTGGAGCACATCATTCATCGGTTCCGGGATTTCGGCTGCCAGGATTTCCGTCTGGTGGTCAACTACAAAAAGAACATGATCAAGTCGTACTTCAACGACCTGGACAAGGATTACCAGGTGTCCTATGTGGACGAAGAGCAGCCTTTGGGCACCGGCGGCGGTCTGTGCCTGCTGAAGGGCCAGATCCATGACACCTTTTTCCTTTCCAACTGCGATATTTTGCTGGATGCGGATTTTGGGGATCTGTACAATTTCCATAAGGAACACGGCAACGTGATCACCATGGTCTGTGCCTTTAAGCATTTTACCGTGCCCTATGGCGTGATCGAACTGGGCCCCAACGGAGACATCAGCGAAATGCGCGAGAAGCCGGAGATGAACTTCCTCACCAATACCGGCGTGTATGTGGTGGAGCCCCGCGTGATTGAAGAGCTGGAAGACGGCAAAAAACAGGGCTTTACCGACATCATCGACCATTACCGTGCACAGGGTGAGCGTGTGGGCGTGTATCCCATCAGCGAGCAGAGCTGGATGGATATGGGCCAGATGGAAGAGCTGGACGCCATGCGCCGCCGGCTGGAACAACAAGAGTAAAGGAAGGAATCGCAATGAGCGTTTACATCGTGGCCGAAGCAGGCGTAAACCACAACGGCAGCCTGGAACTGGCTAAGAAAATGGCTCTGGTGGCCAAGGAGTGCGGTGCCGATGCCGTAAAATATCAGACAGCGGTGCCGGAACTGGTCATCAGCAAGTTTGCCCAGAAGGCCGAGTATCAGAAGGACACCACCGGTGACGGCGAAAGCCAGCTGGATATGGTGCGCCGTCTGCACTTCGATTTTGAAAGCCATCGCCAGTTAAAAGAGTACTGTGATTCCATTGGCATCCAGTACATTTCCACGCCTTTCGACATTCCCAGTGTGGAGTTTCTGGGCAGCCTGGATCTGCCGGTGATGAAAGTTCCCAGCGGAGAGATTACCAACCTGCCCTATCTGGAAGCGGTGGGCAAAACCAAGATTCCGGTGATTCTGTCCACCGGCATGAGCACCCTGCCTGAAATCGAGGATGCGCTGACCATTCTGGAAAACAACGGCAGCCCGCTGGAAGTTCTGCTGCACTGCAACACCGAATATCCCACCCCTTATAAAGATGCCAATGTGTCCGCCATGCTGGAGCTGAACGAAGCCTTCGGCCTGCCGGTGGGTCTGTCGGATCATACCCCCGGCTGGGAGTGTGATGTGGCCGCAGCAGCACTGGGCGCTTCGGTGATTGAAAAGCATTTCACGCTGGATAAAACCATGGAAGGCCCGGACCACAAGGCAAGCCTGAACCCCGAGGAGCTGAAGGCAATGGTGCAGGCAGTGCGCCACATCGAAGCTGCCATGGGTGAAGGCCGCAAGGTGGTTACCGAAAGCGAAGCCAAAAATAAGCCCGTTGCCCGCAAGAGCATTGTGGCAGCACGGGCCATCAAGCAGGGCGAAGTGTTCACCACGGAAAATCTGACCACCAAGCGCCCCGGCGACGGCATCAGCCCGATGCGCTGGTACGATGTGCTGGGCACTGAGGCCAAGCGTGATTTTGAAGAGGATGAACAGATCGAGCTGTAATCTTGCAGCAATCTGAAACAGAAGGAAGGGACGCGCCATGTGTAAAAAAAAGATCGCGGTGGTTACCGGCACCCGGGCCGAATACGGCCTGCTGCGTCCGGTCATCCACAAGCTGATGGCCAGCACCGTGCTGGAGCCCAGGGTTCTGGTCACCGGTGCCCATCTGGCCAAAGAATACGGCAATACTGTCCGGGAGATTGAGATGGATGGGATTCCCATTGCGGCGCGCATTCCCATTTTGAACTTCGGCCATGGGCCGCAGGCTACCGCACAAACAGTGGCCTATACCATTCAGCAGTTTTCAGACTGGTTCCTTGCCCATCGCCCTGCGGCGGTTCTGGTGCTGGGGGATCGGTATGAAATTTTTGCCGTGGCACAGGCCGCGGCCTTTTCCGGCGTGCCCATTGCCCACATCAGCGGCGGCGATGTGACCCTGGGCGCTGCGGATGACTGGTATCGCCACTGCATTACCAAGATGGCTCACCTGCATTTTCCCAGCTGCGATGAATACGCCCGCCGCGTCATCCGCATGGGTGAAAATCCCGGCACCGTGTTCAATGTGGGCGGCCTGGGGGATGAAAACATCCGCACCATGCCCAAGATGACAAGGGAAGAACTGAGCCAGAGTCTGGAATTTGACCTTTCGGGCGATTTCGGCCTGGTCACCTTCCATCCGGAAACAGCAGGCGGTGCCGATCCTGTGGATCAGATGCAGCAGCTGCTGGATGCCATGGAAGAAGTGGAAAAGCATCACTCCATCCGCTGGCTTATCACCAAAGCAAACGCGGATGCCGGCGGTGCTGCGGTGAACGAGATGATCGACCGCTGGACAGCCAGCCGTCCGAAAAGTGCTATTGCCTTTGCTAGTTTGGGTGTGCGGCGGTACCTGTCGGCCATGAAGTATGCGGCACTGGTGGCGGGCAACTCGTCCAGCGGCGTGGTGGAAACGCCGACATTTGGCGTGCCCACAGTAAATATCGGTCAGCGACAGGCGGGCCGTATTATCTGCGACAATGTGCTGTGCTGCCCGGCACAGTGCAAAGACATCTGCACTGCCATGGAAACTGCACTGACCGCAGAATTTGAAGAAAAAGCGCGGGCCACCCAAAGCCCTTACAACGGCGGTGAAACCAGCCGCCGCATTGTGCGCATTTTGGAAGACAAGCTCTGGGAGCCTGAATTTGGGGCACCCAAGAGATTTTATGATGGGAGACACTAGGCATGGGGCAGACCGAAAAAAAACAATGGGCCCGCTTTTGGAATAAACATGGCTGGGCCCTGATTTTGCTGGGGCTGTTCCTTTTGTTCCTGGCGATGAACCATTTTACCGTGTCCACACAGGACGATTATAAGTACACCCTGTTCGTGGGCGAAAGCCCGGCAGAAATCTTTGTACACAGCTTGAATTTTGCCTTTGGTGAGCATTATCAGAACTGGGGCGGCCGTGCCATTGCCCATTTCTTTGCGGTGCTGTTTCTCAGCCTGCCACGGTGGGTTTTCCATTGGTGCAATGCCGGGGTGTCGGTGCTGCTGGTGGTGCTGCTCACCCGGTTTGTCTATCCCGGCGGAAAATGCATCCCGGCCCTGCGGCAGGGCGCTTTCATGCTGCTGGCAGTGTTTTTGATGCTCTGGTTCTGTATGCCGGACTTCCCCGGTACCATGCTGTGGGTCACCGGCGCCTCCAACTATCTGTGGGGCGGGGTGATCATTCTCAGCTTCTGCCTGCCCTACCGCAGGCTGCTGGCCGGGGAACAGTGGAAGCATCCCGTTCCGGCCGCGGTGCTCATGGCCCTTTGGGGAGTGGCTGCGGGCTGGTGCAATGAAAATACCTCCGGCGGCGGCTTGCTGTTTGCCCTGGCATGCACGGCGGTGGTGCTGTACCGCCGCAAAAAGGCTCCGATCTGGACTTATACAGGTATGGCGGGGGCTGTGTTCGGTCTTGTGATGATGGTCACCGCACCGGGCAACCGGGTGCGGGCCCAGCTGGAACATGATCTGCACGGCAAAAGCTTCCTGATGCAGCTGCTCCGCACGCTGATGCGCCTGCCGGAGCACGCATTGCTGCTGATTCTGCTGATCGGCCTGGTGGTCTATCTGTGGCCGAAACATAAAAAGGACGGAACTATGCTGCTGCCGGGCCTGCTGGCCCTGTGCGGACTGGCCATGAACTTTGCCATGGCCTTTTCGCCCACCTTTCCTTCACGGGCGGGTTTCGGCATGGCCTGTATGCTGATTGCAGCCAATGGGCTGCTGCTGTCCATGGTGTCCGTTCCGGAGCCGAATCTGCGCCGGACAATCTCGGTGGTGACGGCCCTGGTGCTGCTGTGCGTGGTGTGGCAGACCCTGCTGTTTATGGGCGAGGCCAGCGTGATCACAAAAGTTTACCGTAAAAACGAGGTCAAGGCAGCCCAGTGGCAGCAAAGCGAGCCGCTGCCTTTGAACTATGTGGAGGCGCTGTCCCCCAAGAGTACGTTCTATGGGCAGTATCAGCCGCAGGATCACTACTACAAGGAATATCTTGAAGCGAAATATGATATAACCATCCAGTGGCAGGGACCGCTGTACGATAACTGGACAACAGTGGCAAAAATGTTTTTGAAAGGATAAGGAGTTTTTTGACATGGAACTTTTAATCGTGGGTCTGGGCAGCATGGGCAAGCGCCGTGCCCGCCTGGCAAAAGGCATGGACGAATCCAACCGGATCAGCGGCGTGGATTTTTCCGCAGAGCGCCGCGCCGAAGCCGAGGGCCTGGGCATCACTGCATATGAGAGCATCCCGGCGGCTGTGGCGGCACAGAAATTCGATGCGGCACTGGTCTGTACTGCGCCGCTGACCCATGCATCCATCATCAGCGAACTGCTGGATGCCGGCCTGCCGGTGTTCACTGAGCTGAACCTGGTGAGCGACGGTTATGAAGAAAACACGAAAAAAGCGCAGGAAAAGGGCCTGCCTCTGTTCCTTTCCTCCACGATGCTTTACCGCGGCGAAACTCAGTACATCAAAAGTCAGGTGCAGCAGTTTGCAAAGCCGGTGAACTATATTTACCACATCGGTCAGTATCTGCCCGACTGGCATCCCTGGGAAAACTACAAGAACTTTTTTGTGGGCGACAAGCGCACCGGCGGCGTGCGCGAAATTTTCGGCGTGGACCTGCCCTGGCTGCTGGACACCTTTGGCCCGGTGACCGATCTCTGGGTACAGAAGGATAAGATCAGCGAGCTGGAAATCGGCTACCCGGACAGCGTGTTTGTAACACTGCGCCACGCAAACGGCACCAAGGGTATGCTGGCTGTGGACGTGGTCAGCCCCAAGGCGGTGCGTAATTTTGAGTGCTTCGGTGAGGGTCTGCACCTGTTCTGGGAGGGCAACCCCAAGGCATTGTACCGCTTTGATCCGGAAGCCGGGGACAAGGTTCCGGTGAACACCTATGCCAGCTTTGAGCACGACTCCCGCTACAGCGACAACATTGTGGAAAACGCCTATGTGGATGAGCTGGCCAACTTCTTCGGGGTACTCAATGGTACCCAGCAGCCCCGGTACAGCTTCCAGAAGGATCTGGAAACCATCGGTCTGATCGAGCGCATCGAAAAGGCCTAAAGGAGAGATTTCATGAAAGTTCTGTTTGTAGGCATCGGCTCCATCGGTACCCGGCATCTGAACAACCTGACCCAGCTGGCTCAGGAGCGGGGAATCGAACTGGAAATTGATGCACTGCGCAGCAGTCTGCGCCCGCTGGCACCCGAAACTGCGGCAAAGATTCATCGCCAGTATATCAGCTTTGACGAGTTGGGCCATTATGGTCTGGCCTTCATCACCAATCCCACCCATCTGCACGCCATGGCGCTGAGTGAACTGTCGGGCAAGGTGGACTGCTTCTTTATTGAAAAGCCCATTTTTGAATCCACCGGCTATAATCTGGAAGAGCTGGGCCTTGGCTGGGAGCAGAAAGCCTATGTGGCAGCGCCCATGCGCTGGTGCGGCGTGATGCTGGCTCTGAAAGAGCTGATGCCGCAGCTGCATCCCTACTCTGCCCGGGTGATCTGCTCCTCGTATCTGCCGGACTGGCGGCCGGGTGTGGATTACCGCAATGTGTATTCGGCCCATAAGGATATGGGCGGCGGTGTGACCAGCGACCTGATCCATGAGTGGGATTATCTGGTGGACCTGTTCGGAACACCGCAGGAGATGCATAATTTTAAGGGTACATACAGTGAGCTGGAGCTGGATTCCGACGACCTGTCGGTGTATATCGCCCGTTATCCGCAGCTGCTGGTGGAAGTTCATCTGGACTATTTCGGCCGGGAATATCGCCGCAGCATCGAGCTGTTCTGCAAGGACGGCACTGTAACGGCAGATTTTGGTGCAGGCACGCTGACTTTGGCAGACGGCACGGTTCGTCATTATGAGGAGCCGGTGAACCAGCGCTACCTGCGGGAAATGGAGTATTTCCTGAATTATGCGGAAAAGGGCGCAGGCGAGAGCGTGAACAGCCCGGCTACTGCACTGGATGTGCTCAAACTTACGCTTGGGGAAAAGTAAAGCGTTAAAAAAGAGGGGACATGGAATATGAAACATCTGCTCATCACAATTTGCGGCAGAGCCGGCAGCAAGGGCTTTGCCAACAAGAACCTGAAAACGTTCTGCGGCAAGCCGTTGGTGTATTACACGCTGGCAGCAGCGGGTCTGTTTGCTGAAAACCGTCCGGATCTGTCCATCGACATTGCCCTGAACACAGACAGTCAGTATCTGGCGGATCTGGTGGCGGCTGCCTATCCGGAGGTCACCTTCCTGCCCCGCGGCGAAGAGCTGGGCGGCGATACCGTGCCCAAGATGGCAGTTTTTCAGGATAGCCTGCGCCGCATGGAGGAATTGAAAGGTCTGCGGTATGATGCCGTTATGGATCTGGACATCACCAGCCCTCTGCGCACCGCTGCCGATATTCAGAACGCAGTGCAGCTCAAAGAGCAGCGCGACGATCTGGATCTGGTATTCAGCGTGACCGAAGCCCGGCGCAATCCGTATTTCAATATGGTGCGCGACTGCGGCGATCATGTGGAAAAGGTGATCGAAAGTCCCTTTACGGCACGGCAGCAGGCTCCGGCCATCTATGACCTGAACGCCAGCATTTACGTGTTCCGCCGGGATTTTCTGGCCAATAATACCACCGGCATCCTGTGGGATGGCAAAATCGGCGTAACCACCATGATGGACACCGGCATTCTGGATATTGACAGCGAGGAGGACTTCCGTCTGATGGAGGTCATCGCAGCGCATCTGTATCAGAATTACCCCGAATTCGGTGCGGTTCAGGTCGCCATTCGGAAGTGACCGCAGTGGAAAGCGGAACGGCGATAAGCAGGGAAGAGCAGCAGCGGGTTCTGGAGCTGGTGATGGCTGCCGGACGCACTCTGCTGGAGAGCGGCGCCGAAGTGTTCCGGGTTCAGGAAACCATGGAGATCATGGCCCGCAGCCTGGGCCTGAAGGATTTCAACGTATATGTGCTCACCAATGGCATTTTTGCATCGGTGGGCGGGGATGCATCGGCCCAGATTCGCAACGTTCCCAGTCAGGATATTCATTTGGGCCGTGTGGCGGGAGTCAACGAAATCTCCCGCCGTGTGGCGGCCGGAAAACTGGATCTGGAGGGGGCAGAGCAGGCACTGGAGCAGGTACGTGCCATTCCCAATCCGTCCACAATGGTACATCTGCTGGCGCTGGCCATGGGCGCAGCCTGTTACGCCGTGCTGTTCGGCGGTTCGCTGCTGGACGGTGTGGCCGGTTTTGGAACCGGCTTTGTGCTTCAGCTGTTTTTGCTGCTGGCAGGTCATGTCCGGCTGAATAAAATCATCACGCGGCTGGCGGGTTCGGCCCTGGTGGCAGTCAGTGCGATGTGTGTTGCGCTGATTTTTCCCGTGCTGCACATGGATAAAATCATCATCGGTACACTGATGGCCATGACACCCGGTATCGCCCTGACCACCTCCATCCGGGATTTTGTAAACGCGGATTACCTTTCTGGTACGATCCGCATGATTGACGCCTTGCTGATTGCCGGAACGCTGGCCTGCGGTGTGGGTCTGGCGCTGGGCATCGCCCGGGCGGGACTGGGGGTGACGCTGTGATTCTGCAGGCTTTGTGGCAGATGCTGATTGCCGGTGTGGGTACACTGGCCTTTGGTATTCTGTTTTATGTTCCGCGCCGGCACTATTTCTGGTGCGCCGTAACCGGCGGCGTGGGGTGGCTTGTTTACTGGCTTATGATGCAGCAGCAGCCCAGCAAGGTGGTGGCAAGTCTGGTGGCCGTGGTGCCCATGACGCTGCTCACCCGAATTTTTGCCATCTGGCGCAAGGCACCCAGCACAGTGTTCCTGTTCTGCGGCATTTTCCCGCTGGTGCCCGGTGCGGGTATCTATTATACAGCCTATTATTTCATTCAGGGCCAGATGGACCTGTTTGTGGGCAAGGGCGTGGAAACCATCAAAATCGCGGTGGCCATTGCCCTGGGCGTTGCCATTACACTGTCGGTGCCGCTGCCGGGTCTGCCCAATGCAGCCAAGCGGCGATAATCCATTCCGGACAGAGGGCGAATGTCTATAAAATTAAACATATTTTTTTCACAGGCATATTTTGCCGGCGCAGGCAAAATATGCTATACTGATGCGTAAAGAAAAACCAATTCCCGGCAGTGTTCCGGGTTAGGAAAGACGAAGGTGACCACCGTGGAAGTGCACAATACCTATGTGCTTCAGGAAACTGCGGGTTTTGCCCGCGGCGAGCTGGATAATGTGGCTGTAGCAGATGACGCAGTTACACTGGAGCGAATGGCAGGGCAGTATCTGCAATACGGATGCTATACCAGCGCAGCGGTGACCATGCCCGCATTCAATCAGGTGATGGTCAGCTGGAACGCGGATACTCCGCAGGGAACCGTGGTGGAAGCGCAGGTGCGCGTTTTGCAGGACGGTATATGGTCCGGCTGGCAGGGCTTTGGCAAATGGTGCCCCTATCTGCGCCGGCAGGGCGTGTATCAGGAGGGCGGCGTACAGGCGGATACATTAATCGTAGAAGGAACCCCGGCTACGCAGGTGCAGCTGCGGGTGTATCTGTATACCGATGATGTGCGTCTGACCCCGGCGGTCTGGCTGCTGGCAGCCAGCGTGCATCCGGTAAACTGGAAAAAGCAGGAGGGTCGTCCGGTGGGGCGGGTGCTGTATTCACCGCCTTACAGTCAGCTGAATCGGGACCCTTCGTTCGGTATGTCCATGGATTTGCCGGTGGCAGTGGCATCCATGATGAATCGCCGCGGCGCGGATGTGCTGCCGGAAGTGCTGGCCCATATGATGTACGATGAAACACTGGGCAGCTGTCATAACCGGGCATTTGCTGCGGCCGCGGCAGGCTGCTGCGGTTTTGAGGCATGGGCGGCCTTCATGGATCTGGCCGCTCTGCGCAGGGAAATCTGGAACAGTCATGCAGTGGGAATGGGCATCAGGTGTGCTCACACGCCCGAAGATGCACAGACCAGCGGCCTGCCGCTGCTCAGCGGAGCCAAGGGAACCGGCGAGCGCATGGTGGTGCTGCGGGGCTTTCTGCCCACGGCAGACGGCAAGGACGAACTGGCCATCCTCAATGATCCGCTGGCCGACAATGATAAAGACGGTGAATGTCAGGTGCTGCTCAGTGATCTGCTGGAGTGCTGGGATCATACTGCCCTGGCAGTGCATCGCAAGCGCCGTGAGGGCGGCAGTGCCCGTCCCATGCAGATGGCAGGGCGGCTGATTCCGCTTGGCCCGGTAGGCCAGTATCGGATGGAACAGCATGGCGAGGCGTGCGTGCTTCCGCCTACGGACGAAAACGAGAAGCGTCCGCCCTGTACGTATGCTTACACCGTGCTGGAAGATACGGTTCACGCAACCACAGCTCATAAGACTTTTCACTATCTGACCCCCAGCACGGATCAGGTGCTGAATCTGCCGGAAAGTCTGTTCGGCGAGGGCAGCAAGATCACCGTATATGCCATCGACTGGCAGGGGAATATGGTGGTGTCGGAGCTGAAGGGCTGAGCACGATTTACAAAACAATAAAAGCGCATCGCAGCGAACAACCGGCTCTGCGATGCGCTTTTATTTGCTCTGAAACGCTTGCCTGGCAAGGGGGAAGCAGGCCGGGCGGGCCTTGCAAAACAAAGAAAATTCCAGTATACTGAATTAAAGTACAGCGGAACAGTATTCCCAAGCTGAAAGGGAAAATGTAACGCAGGAACGCTTAAAAGCGTGAAGGAGGAGATACTATGGAACCTTGTGTGATCACTCTGGGACGTGAATTTGGCAGCGGCGGACGCAGCATTGCAAAGCGTGTGGCCGAGATTCTGGGTATTCCCTGTTATGACAAAGAGCTCATTACCATGGCAGCCAAAAAAAGCGGCCTTTCCGAGCAGGCCATCGCGGCCAGCGAAAAGCAGCGTACAGGCAGCCTGCTGTATAATCTGTATACCATCGGCAACGATCTGCCTTTGGGCGATCAGGTGTTTATTCTGCAGTCCAACATCATTAAAGAGCTGGCCCAAAAAGGGCCCTGCATCATCGTGGGCCGCTGTGCCGATTATGTGCTGAAGAATCGGCCCAACGTGCTGCGGGTCTTTGTGCACGCCAGCATGGAGTATCGCGTGGCCCGCGCCGCTCAGCGCAGCGGCAATGAGGGTAAGGATACCAAAACCCTGACGGCTGAAATCAACCGGGAAACCCGCCGCCGTGCCAGCTACTACAATTATTACACCGACAATCGCTGGGGCGATGCCGAAAATTACGATCTGAGTATTTCGGCAGATCTGGGCGTGGAAACCTGCGCACGCATCATCGAAACCGCCTATCGAGCCCGTGAAACCGAGGTGGCAGAATGAGCCAGAATCAGCCCGGCGGGTCTGCGCCGCAGACGGAAAATAAAATGGGAGTGCGGCCCATTGCCCCGCTGCTGCTGAATATGGCACTGCCGATGATGGCAGGTATGCTGGTACAGGCCCTGTACAATGTGGTGGACAGTATTTTTGTCAGCCACCTCAGCGAAGCTGCCCTTACGGCAGTCAGTCTGGCGTTTCCCGTACAAAACCTGATGATTGCTGTGGCAGTGGGCACCGGTGTGGGTGTCAATGCGCTGGTGAGCAAGTGTCTGGGTGAAAAAGATTTTGAGCAGGCAAACCGCACGGCCAATACCGGTGTTTTTCTGGCGCTGTGCAGTACAGCAGCGTTTATGCTGTTTGGCTTCCTGTTTACCGGTGTATTCTTCCGCAGCCAGACCACGGACCCGGAAATTGTAGCCAGTGGTATTCATTATACCTTCATCGTGTGCGTGCTCAGCCAGGGACTGTTTGTGCAGATTACCATGGAAAAGCTGCTGAGCAGTACCGGCAAAACCGTGTACAGTATGCTTTTGCAGTTCGCCGGTGCTGCCGTGAATATCGTGCTGGACCCCATCCTGATTTTCGGCCTGTGCGGTTTCCCGGCCATGGGCGTAACCGGTGCAGCGCTTGCAACCGTGATCGGCCAGTGGATTGCAGGTGCACTGGGTGTTTGGTTCAATGTGGCCTGCAACCATGAACTGACGTTCCGGATCAGGGATATTCGGCCCAATCCCACTGCGGTGCGCCGTATCTATGCCATCGGTGTGCCCGGAATTGCCATGCAGTCCGTCGGCAGCCTGATGGTGTTCGGTATGAACAAGATTCTGCTGGCATTCACAAGTACAGCGGCTGCGGTGTTCGGCATTTACTTTAAGCTGCAAAGCTTTATCTTCATGCCGGTGTTCGGCCTGAATAACGGCATGGTGCCCATTGTGAGTTATAACTACGGTGCTCGCAAACCCAAGCGCATGACGGACACCATCAAGCTCAGCGTGGCGCTTGCAACCGGAATTATGCTGGCGGGCCTTGCTGCATTCCAGCTGGCTCCGGTCTGGCTGCTGCGTATGTTCGACGCTTCGCCGGATATGCTGGCACTGGGCGTTCCGGCACTGCGCATCATCAGCATCAGCTTTGTGCTGGCCGGTTCCAATATTGTGTTCAGCGCTGTGTTCCAGTCGCTGGGACACGGAATGCTCAGCCTGTGGATGAGCCTGGGCCGTCAGCTGGTGGCTCTGCTGCCCCTTGCCTGGCTGCTCAGCATGGCGGGAAATGTGGATCTTGTATGGCTGGCGTTTCCGGGTTCGGAACTGGTGGCCACGTTGCTCAGCATATTCTTTATGAAAAAAGTGTACAATCAGGCCATTCGTCCGTTGTATCAGGATCAAACCAATTAAGCGCAAAAAAGCGCCGTGCTGAAGGAACTTTCCTCCGGCACGGCGCTTTTTCTGTAAATTCAAGT